>Ga0074044_10000086_pt1 | contig 90961 bp, 80 predicted proteins | sample BogForMeECP23OM1_FD_94443 | JGI IMG/M metagenome (GOLD analysis project Ga0074044, IMG submission 94443) | Bog forest soil microbial communities from Calvert Island, British Columbia, Canada - Bog Forest MetaG ECP23OM1 | ecosystem: Environmental > Terrestrial > Soil > Wetlands ...
GACCATGAGATTCGGGGTTAAGCGACGTTTTCGCACCCGAGCCTCTTTTCCCATTCGGAAAAGGGGTTTTGTCGTAACTGGGGTATTTTTACCCGGCTCGTCCCGCAGTCACAGAAAGAAGTTACACCATGGAGACGAGCACCTACCAGCTCCGCTGCCGCGAGTGCGGCAAGACTTGGGGCAACAAACCATCCAGCATTTGCCCGGACTGTTTCTCGCCGCTCGAAATTACCTACGATTACGATTCGCTCCGGTCGCGCCTTTCGCGTGAACTGATCACCTCGCGCGCGCCGAACATGTGGCGCTATCGCGAGTTGCTGCCGCTGCCGGAGGGATTTCAGCCGTCGCTGCCCGTGGGCTACACGCCGCTGGTGAGCGCTGCGCGCCTGGGCGAACGGATTGGATCGCGGCGGCTGTTCATCAAGAATGATGCGGTTTGTCTGCCCACCTTGAGCTTCAAGGATCGCGTGGTTGCGGTTGCTCTCGCCAATGCTCGCAATTTTGGCTTTGATACCGTCGCGTGCTCTTCCACCGGGAACCTGGCGAATGCGGTGGCGGCGCAGGCGGCTCGCGAGGGACTGAAAGCTTGGATCTTTATTCCTTCGGATCTGGAGGCGGCGAAGATTCTCGGCACGCAGGTGTTTGGCGCGGAGTTGGTGCGCATCAACGGCAGCTACGACCACGTCAATCGGCTGTGTTCGCAGATTGCCGATGAACATCGCTGGGGATTCGTGAACGTCAATCTGCGTCCGTATTACGCCGAAGGCTCGAAGACGGTGGGCTACGAAATCGCCGAGCAGTTGGGTTGGCGCTTGCCCGACAACATCGTGGTGCCAATGGCGGGCGGATCGCTGATCACGAAAATCAAGAAGGCATTTGACGAGCTCATTCTTCTAAAGCTGGTCGATCCCAAGGCGGTCAGATTTTTTGGCGCGCAAGCGTCGGGGTGCTCGCCGATTTCGACCGCGATCAAACAATACAGCAGCGAGATCGAACCGCAGCGTCCGAAAACAATTGCACGATCGCTGGCGATCGGCAATCCGGCCGACGGACACTACGCCTTGAAGGCCATCACCAAGAGTGGGGGATGGGCGGAAGATATTACGGATACGGAAGTGGTCGAATCGATCCAACTGCTGGCCGAAAGCGAAGGCATTTTCACCGAGACCGCGGGCGGAGTGACGGTGGGAACTGCGCGCAAGCTGATTCATCAGGATCGGATTCTTCCCGATGAGACGACCGTTATCTGCGTTACCGGCAACGGCCTCAAGACCACCGATGTGCTGGCGGACGCGTACGAGGCGGAGACGCCGATCGCGCCGAAGCTGGCCGAGTTCGAGGCTTATCTGGCTTCGAAATTGGCCGGTTTGCCGGAGACGGCGGCGACGGCAGCGACGGCTGTGGCGTGACAGTCGTTAGTCGGCATCGTTGGTCGTTAGTCGTTCGCGGACCGCAAAACGTCGCGGCGGTTCGGTCTTGATCGGGTTCGCTAACGACTCGCGACTAACGACGAACGACCAACGACCGACAAACTTTTCATACTTTTTACTTGGAGGCTTTTATGAGCATTACAATTGAAATTCCTACCGCTTTACGGCGGCTTACGGCTGGCACGCCGCGCGTGGTTTGCTCGGTGGCCAATCTCGGCGAGCTGTTCTCGGAACTCGACTCGCAGTTCCCCGACTTGAAGCCCCATTTGCGGGATGAAGCGGGGGAGACGCGCCGGTTCCTTAACATCTACGTGAATGAAGAAGACATTCGCTTTCTGGGCGGCGCTGCGTATTCGTTCCAGGATGGCGACGAGGTGCTGCTGGTGCCGTCCATCGCAGGCGGTTCGCGCTAGGGTAGTACCCAGTCGTTGGTCGATAGTCGTTGGTCGTTCGCGGGCCGCAAAGACTCGCGGCGGTTCGGTCTTGGTCGGGTTTGCTAACGACTAACGACCGACGACTAACGATTACAGGCTCGTGCTCGCGGCTGCCTCCGAGGTACACTCTTTCCCATGCTGAGCGTTGCGCGCGCCGGGGTCTGGCAGGGCGTCGTCCATAGCCCAGCTGCTTGGGTCTTCACGTTCGTTCTAGTTGTTATTTTCCCCGTTCTTGATTACCTGATTTACTTTCGGCTTAATTCCAAGCTGGGGCTCTATGCCTGGAATATTCTCGCCGAGTGGTCGCTGGTCGCGTGGTGCATTTGGCTCATGCGGCGGAATGGTTTAACGCTTGCCGACCTTGCCGAGGGGTGGGGAAGTCCTTTGCGGGTATTGGCGGTCGGCGTCGTCTTAGTGGTGATCGTGGTAATAGTCGGGATCATCAGCAAGAGCCAGGCGAAGAAAGCCAGCCCCGAACAATTACGCAAAGCGACCAGCGGATTTAGCCGCCTTCTGCCATTGACCTCTACTGAGCGAGCGGTGTGGGTTCCGCTATCTTTCACGGCTGGGGTGTGCGAAGAGTTTCTTTATCGCGGATGGCTGCTGCAGTTGATCGGCGCTGTTTTTGGATCATTGCTGATAGGGCTGATCCTTTCGTCGATTGTCTTTGGCTTCGCGCACTCCTACCAGGGGCGCAAAGGGATTATCGGGACGGGGGTCATGGGAATCATATTCGGCGGTGTTTTTGTTCTGTCTCGCAGCCTGCTTCCGGGGCAGCTCCTTCACAGCTTCATGGACCTGAAGAATGGTTATGCTTTCGGCAAAATTGCCAGCCGGACCGAAGCCGCGCCCAACAGCTAGTTCCTAGTAGCCGGAGCTCCCGAATCTACGCCTGCGCGCTCGGCCCTTGCAGTATCTTCCAGTTAGCTTCCTACAATATCTCCATACAATATTTGCTGCGCTCATTCGTCTACAGGAGTAGATGGACCAGGCGCTGAGAAAAAAGTGGTCAATGGCGGAGCAGGACGAGCGCATCTCGGAGGCGATTGATCGGGAACGGCCGCGTCTGCGCAACTTCATTCGCCGGCAGGTAGGCGACCAAAGCGACGCCGAAGACATCCTGCAGGACGTCTTCTACGAACTCGTGGAAGCCTACCGCTTGATGAAGCCGGTGGAGCAGGTAACGGCTTGGTTGTTCCGTGTGGCCCGCAATCGGATCACGGATCTTTTCCGGAGCAAACGGCGGGAAGCGTTGCGACGCGAACCGGCGGTTGCAGAGGACGGAGAGACGCTCCAGTTGGAAGATTTGCTTCCGGCGCGCGATGCCGGGCCGGACGCAGCTTACGCGAGAACTGTGCTGCTGGAAGAACTGGACGCCGCTGTCGACGAGTTGCCGGAGGAACAGCGCGAAGTGTTCATCGCTCACGAAGTGATGGGTACCAGCTTCAAGGAGCTGGCGGCGCAAACGGGCGTGAGCGTAAACACGCTGCTCTCACGCAAGCACTATGCCGTTCTTTATTTGCGCGAGCGTCTGCAGGCCATCTACAACGAATTTACGAAAAGATGAGGACAAGGGATATGAATAAGAATCGGGTTGGGAGAATAGTCAAGTTTGTTCTGTTTGCGGTGGTGTTCATCGCTGTGGCTGGCTTGGTGGTGATGCAGCTATGGAATTGGCTGATGCCGGCTTTGTTTGGCTGGCATGGGATCGGCTTCTGGCAGGCAATCGGCATTTTGGTGCTCAGCAAAATCCTGTTCGGCGGATTCCGCGGCCGTCCCGGCCGCCACATGCACTGGCGAGGCCGCATGATGGAGCGCTGGGAGCAGATGACTCCTGAGGAGCGAGAGAAGTTCCGTGAATCCATGCGTGGACGCTGCGGTTCGTTCGGACAGCCCGCCGCGGCACCGAAGGCGTGACGAGGATGGAACTTCACGCCTTTGGCCTTTCGTGTCTTACTCCTGCGTGGTCCTTCTGTGCTACAATCTAACTAACTGGTTAATTATATGAAAGGGATGACGGTACAGGACCGCCGAGCCGTCCGCCCCCATGCGACCGGGCCACGCCTGGGAACTCGGGGACGGCCCGAGGAGAGCCGCGCTTCGATCTTGCGGGCGGCGGTAGCCGAATTTGCCGAGCATGGAATTGCCGGGGCTCGGACGGATGCCATCGCGCGGGCGGCGCATGTCAACAAGGCACTTCTCTATTACTACTTCAAGGACAAAGACGCTCTCTACGAAGCCGTGCTCGACCATGTGTTCAGCGGCTTGCGGGCGCGCGTCATGCCGGTGCTCGATAGCAAGCTGCCGCCGCGGCAGAAGATGCTCGAATATCTCGGGGCGTATTTCGATTACATCGCGGCCAATCCGAGGTTTCCGCGGGTCGTGCAGGGAGAGTGGAATCGATCTGGCGCAGGCACCGTGCGAATGCAGCGCATTGCCAGGGAATATTTTCGCCCGATTTTTGAGAAGTTGGTTGGGGTGTTGCGGGACGGCATTCGAGCGGGGGAGTTTCGAGCCGTGAATCCGATGGATTTTCTGCCGTCGGTGGCGGCGGTGATCGTGTTCTATTTCACCGCGGCGCCGTTGATGAAGACGCTGATGAAAGTGGATCCGCTTTCAGAGAAGCGGATTCGGGAGCGGCGGGCGTTTGTGCTGGAGTTCATTTCGACGGCGCTCTTTGTCTGTTCACCGCCGAGCCGCCGAGAGCGCCGAAACAAGGCTTAACCACAGGGGAAACCGAGAACAGGTCTGACATTTATGGAGACGGGGAATGAACGCTCGGAATAAATTTTTGATCATGCTGGGGGTCATCCTGGTGATCGCCTCGGTTTATTACCTTCTTTCCACGCCGCGGGGGAGCGATCTGGTGCTGGTGGGAACGGTGGACGCGAACCAGATCGTGGTGAGTCCGCAGATTCAGGGGCGGATTCTGAAGCTGCTGGTGGAAGAAGGAACGCAGCTAAAGCAGGGAGATTTAATAGCTTTGCTCGATCCATCGGAACTGGAAGCGGAAGAACGCGCGGCGGCGGCGACGATTGCGAGTATGCGGTCGCAGGTGGGCGCAAACGAGTACACGTTTAAGTCGACCAAGGGATCGACGTCGAGCGACGTGTCGAATGCCCAGGCAAAGCTGCAGTCGGCGCGGGCGCAACTGGCGCAAGCCGAAGCCATGTTGACGCGGATCGAAAGTGACAGCCGCCGGACCATCGGATTAGCGCAGGCGGGCGTGGCTTCGGATCAGGACCGCGTGCAGGCGGAAATGAACTTGAAGGCGCAAGAGGCGAGCGTGCAGTCGTTGAAGGAGCAGGTGACGGCGGCGCAAGCGGATTTCAATTCGGCGGTGGCGCGCACGAATCAGGCAACGGCGGCGCAGAGTACGGTGGAATCGACTCGGGCGCAGATGGAGAACGCGACGGCGCAGATGAAGGAAGCGGAAGTGCGTCTGGGCTATACCAAGATTTATGCGCCGGTGACGGGGACCGTGTTGGTGCGGGCCGCACGCGAAGGCGAAGTGGTGAACGCCGGGCAGGCGATCGTTACGGTGGTGGATTTCAGCGACACCTGGGTGTTCGCGGCAATTCCGGAGACAGACGCCGATCATATCGGATTGGGCGACACGTTGCGCGTGCGACTGCCGGGAGGAACGGTGATTCCGGGGAAAGTTTTTTATAAGGCGGCGGAAGCGGATTTCGCTACGCAGCGCGATGTGGGGCGGCGGAAGCGGGATATTCGAACCATTGCTTTGAAAGTCAGGCTTGATAATCCCAAGGGAGCTTACGTGCCGGGGATGACGGCGGAAGTGCTGGTGAGTCCGCAGCAGTTGAAGGGGAGCTAAAGCGCCAGGTTTCAAGGTTTCAGAGTTTCAAGGTTTCAAGGATCACCACAACGAGATTTTCTTGGCAACCTTGAAACTCTCGAAACTTTATTGCCAGAGATATATCCATGAATGAGAAAGAAGGCAAGACAAACGGCAACACAACGAACGGCAACACCGCGAACGGCATGAGCGTTGCCGCGTCGGAACTTAGTTTGCGCGGCTCGGTTGCGGCGGATGCTCCCAATACGATTGAGGTGGAACATATCGTCAAGCGCTATGGAGAATTTCTCGCGGTGGACGACGTTTCGTTTGCGGTCAAGGAAGCGGAAATTTTCGGGTTGCTGGGACCAAATGGAGCGGGAAAATCCACGTTGATCCGAATGATGACGACCCTGATCTCGATCACGGCGGGGGCGGCGCGAGTTGCGGGGCATGATGTGGCTCGCGATCCGGCGGCGGTGCGGCAGGCGATTGGCGTGATTCCGCAGGCGCTGACCAGCGACCTGGATTTGACGGTGGAAGAGAATCTGAATATTTACGCCAAGCTGTATGGCGTTCCGGCGAAGCGGCGCAAGGAATCCATCGACGAGTTACTGGAGACAGTCGATCTGACGAAGTGGCGGGACGCGCAGACGAAGACTTTATCGGGCGGGATGCGGCGGCGATTGGAGATTGCGCGTGGGCTGGTGCATAGTCCGAAGATTTTTTTTCTGGACGAGCCGACGACGGGACTCGATCCCGTTTCGCGCGTGGCGGTTTGGGAGATGCTGACGAACATCAAGGCGAAGCGCAAGCTGACCATCCTGATCACAACACACTATATGGACGAAGCCGATCGTCTGTGCAACCGGATTGCAATTGTCGATCACGGCAAGCTGGTGGCGCTGGATACTCCCGAGGCGTTGAAGGCCAGCGTGCCGGGAACGAATGTGATTGAAGTGCAGTTCGAGCGGCCACCAGCAGATTGGGAAGAGCGGCTGCGCGCATTGCCGGGAGTGACTTCGGTGCAGAACGAGAGCTCGGGAATGTTCCGGGTGCTGACGTCGAATGGGTCGGGCACGACGACCGATCTGGTGGAGATGGCGGTGGTCGCCAAAGTCGCGCTGAAGACGCTGACGGTGCAGAACACTACTTTGGACGATGTGTTTGTCCACTACACGGGGCGGCAATTGCGCGATGAACTGGTGAAAGCCTTTGCCTACCAGATGCCGATGAGTCCGGGGTTGCGGCCATGAACCGGATGATGGCGATTATCGAACGCGAGATGCGAAAGTTCTTCCGCTCGCCGACGCTCATGATGGTCTCGATGGTGATGCCATTGGTACAGCTGATCGTGCTGGGGAATGCGTTTGGCGGAAAGATCCGCGACGCGAAAATGGGCATCGTGGATGAGGATCATGGGACGCAGGCGGTGCGGATTCGCGAAGCGTTCGACGCGGTGCGCGCGAATATGCGGACGTTTGTCGCGGTTCCGTATGACAACGAAGTGGAAGCGCGGGAAGCGGTGCGCGACGGGAAGATTCAGGGCGCGGTGATTATTCCGCCGCAGTATTCAAAGCTGGTCTACGAAAAAAATCATCCGCGGATTGCGCTGATTGTCGATAACAGCGACAACTTCATGAGTTCGACGCTCGAAGACGAAATGACCAGCGTGACCGACGCCTTGAACCAGCCCGACGTTTCGCCGCGGCTGCTGCAGCAGACGGCGCTGGAGGTGGTGGAACTCTATCCATATATCGAATACATGAAGTTTCTGCTTCCGGGGTCGATTTCGCTGGCCATGTTCGTCTCGGTGATGATCGGCGGGGGAATGCTTTATATCGACGATAAGGCGCGCGGAGTGCATGAGGGATATCTGGTGACTCCGATTACGAAGACGGAACTGGTGCTGGGCTTGAACGGAGCGGGTGCGATCAAGGCGGTGATGACCGGGATCGTGATTACGTTGATCGGATCGCTCATTGCGGGAGTGGGAACGATATTCAATGTGGGGTCGATACTGGGTTTGCTGATCATGATCGTGCTGACCTCGCTGGCCTTCAATTCGATGATGTTCCTGCTGATGGCGCGGGTGGAAGACCCGCTGGTGCCGCGGGCTATGTTTGGAATTCTGAATACACTTCTGTTTTTCCCCAGCGGATCGATCTATCCGGTGCAGGCGTTTCCGGCGTGGCTGCGGGCGATTGCCAAAGTCGATCCGTTCACCTACGCGGTGCATGGATTTAAATCGCTGCTGCTGAAGGAAACCGGCCTCGGTGCGATCGTTCCAGACATGGTTTACCTCTCGATCTTTGCAGCGGTGACGCTGGCGGCGGCAGTGCCGTTGTTTAAGCGGACGCTGTAGGAAAAGCGGTCGTTGGTCGATGGTCGTTCGTCGTTCGCTCCTCGGTTTGATCGCTCTTACCGTCTTGCCGCTCTCTTGTTGGGGGACTCAGAGAGTTGGTACCCCCTCCCCTATTTTTTTATTTCCCGGTCTTTTGGAATCACAGGTTTAGGCGGGCACTAATTAACTTGACATACCCACGCCAAGTTGCTATAGTATTGGTATGGACACGCCACAGACATTACAGCAAGCGATTCAATACTTTAGCGAAGAACAGGTCTGCATTGACGCCGTAGCTTTCATGCGCTGGCCCGATGGCCCGCGCTGCCCCTACTGCCTCGGCGAAGATGCCAAGAATCCCTACTACCTCAAGACTGCCAAGCGCTGGAAGTGTCGCTCCTGTCGAAATCAGTTCTCCGTCAAGAAGTTTACGATCTTCGAGGACTCTCCCATCCCATTGCAGAAGTGGCTCCCTGCTCTTTGGATGCTGGTGAACTGCAAGAACGGCATTTCCTCTTACGAGATTCACCGTGATCTCGGCGTCTCGCAAAAGTCGGCATGGTTCATGCTGCATCGGCTGCGAGTGGTCGTTAAGACAGGAACAATGGGAACCAAACTCGGCGGCACTGAAAGCGGTGGCGTTGAGGTGGATGAGACTTTCGTCGGCGGAAAACTCAAGAACATGCACCGGGATCGCAGAGAGCGATTCGCCGCTCAGAACGGTCACACTGGCGGCGCGACTGGCAAGGCTATTGTGCATGGCATTCTTGACCGCGATCTCCGCGAGGTCCGAGCGAAAGTGGTGCCGAACGTCAAGCGCGAGACTTTGCAGACTGAAGTATTGGAGAATGTGAAGTATGGGACCAAAGTCTACACCGATGAAGCTGTGCCTTATGACAAACTGCATTGGCGGTACGTTCACGAAGTTGTGAACCATGCCGAAGAGTACGTGCGAGGACAGGTTCACACTAACGGTCTAGAAAACTTCTGGTCGCTACTGAAAAGGAATCTGAAAGGGACTTACGTCGCCGTGGAACCATTCCACCTTGAGCGATACGTTGACGAACAAGTTTTCCGGTACAACAACCGCGCTACAAAGGACAACCCTCTGACCGACTCGGATCGCTTTCTTCTGGCGCTTTCACAGGTTGCCGGAAAGCGTCTCACGTTCGCCGAACTCACAGGAAAGAACGGCGAAATACCGTTCTAGATTTCGGTATCGGAAGCGCGGCCCGAAGTCAAAGGCTTAGGTCCAGGTTTCCCTTTCTTCTGGCGACGTATCTTCTGTGCGTCAGCAAGCCTCTTGTTCAAATCGTCCTTGGATACTTGTAGAACGTCACGCAATGCACCTTGGAAGAGGGCGAACTTTTGCTCTGGCGTCGTCTGGGGATCAAGTTTAGACTTCATGCGCCCATCATAGCGCGAAGGAGGGCACGATGAAACCCTCAACCGTTGACTTTATTTTGAAAACCTTTACCGACATGGCAACTCGCATAGAAAACTGCGAGGAGAGAATTAAGGCGCTTGAGACGGCACTTCAGAAGTACGAGCCGAATCTTTATCAGTGCTATCTGGATGGGGTGAAAACGTATCAGGCCATAGTAAAGAACTCACCCGATTCATCCGAGCCCGTAGAGCTTTCAATCCTGCGAGCAATGCTTCTTCAGGATCAATCGTAATCCCCGGCACACTAGTTTGAGTGTTGCGAAGTCGGTCTTGCATTTCGGCACGCTCCAAGCGTATCTTGAAATTGCCGAATCCAAGATTTCTAAGGCTCTCAGTTCCAGCTGAGAGCTTTTCTATTTTACTTTGTATCATGCCCGTCAAACGGAGGTGTGCATGGAGATCGGTTTTAAAATTATCCTGATAGCGTTCCTGTGCGTGATCGGCGTCAAAGTGCAGCGCATCGACAAGAACGTCAAGACATTGCTCCGAGATCGGGAATGAGGTTTGTTTAGTTGACGGCAAAAATAAATGTCAGACCCATTCGAGAGTTCGCGCCGTAAGATCGCTAGGGCTAAGGAACACTTTCTCAATCTCCACCGGGAGATCGAAAAGTTTACTCTCGTCAATCCATACGAGAGAGTTATTGAGCCGCACCCGGATAACCCTGACCATTTGATTCACAAGATCAAAATGACGAAGGAGATTCCCGCGTCCATTGCCGACACTACTGCTGACGTTGTGAACAATCTCCGAAATGCCCTTGATAACTCTGGGTACGCTGTAGCAGTCGCTTCCGGGGTTGCCGACCCGAAATTCTCTGCCTTTCCCTTCGCTAGAAGCGTTGCTCAGATGGCCAACAGTCTCGGGAGGTCCAAGGACATACCCAAGGAAATCCAATCTCTCTTTTGCGGCTTCCAGCCTTACTTGGGAGGGGATGACCTCCTGTGGGCACTCAACGAAATTTGTAATGGGGATAAGCACAAAATGGTCATCCCCATCGGAACTGGCATGGTTCGCGCGGCTGCTGGCGTTGAGAGTGTTGGGTACTTCAGTATGCCCGAACCTCACGTCTGGAATAGAGCTAAGAACGAGATGGAACTTATCACGCTCGGGAAGGACGCGAAATTCAAATACAATTTTCACTTCCGCTTTTCTGTAGCGTTCAACGATATTCAAGTTGTGGACGGAGAACCTGTCCTTGGAGTGCTTGACGATTTGTGCGGCAAAGTCGAGAGCATCCTGGTGTGTATCGAAGCGGAGTCGCGCCGTCTCGGCATTGTCAAAGCCTGAAGACTGTGCTTCAATAGCTTCACAAATCGGCTTGGCATCGAGTTGCACTCCCAACTATACGCACGAGAGCCTTACTGGATTGGGTCACGCAACTATATTATTGCCTTTAGGCGGAAAAACCCGCCAAATCTTTGAGTTTAAGAGACTTATTGGTACAATATTGCGGAATAAGGACTTAGTGTCAGTTCCCAAGGTTTCGGCGTGCCGGCATCGCCGGATTTCAATTGGATAACTCGCCATAACTGCCCCCATCCTCGCCACAAAATAAGCCGCTAAATAAAAATGCGGCCCGCAGGCCGCGCTGATTTTCTTCATCTCTATATCTTATTATCTCAAATCTGAGGGGGTAAACGGACACGATTCAGAAAAATATTATCTGCCATCGAGTGAGTAAGTTAGACCGAAAAGCCCCCTTTTAGCCCCTTGACAGCATTTCCCGACCAGCCGCCAACTCGCATATTCTAAAATATCTTTAGGCCTAAGCCCTTTAGAATCATTGACAATTCTGTGCATCGACACAGCCGACACACATGTTCTCTTCGCCGCACAAATCAGGGTCCTGGAGATCGTGTACGCAGATCACAGCAACCGTACACAAGAGTCTGGCAAAATTGGAGGCTGCCAAATGACTCATGATTGATCCTATCCAAGCCGCAGAGTGCGCTGGCATCGCTATTATAGCGATCGTATCCGCTATTCTTGGCGAGACGTCAATGCGGAGTATTGACAAAAGTAAGACGCCGACACGAAGACTACCGAAGATCGAATTCGCAGGATTATGTCTGCTCGCCGCATTTTTCATCTTTTCAATCCAGCAGGGTTGTCAGACGACGGGAAACCCTCCAAGCTGGATTGCGGGAACTATATGGTTTTGTTTGGCAATTATCCTCACGTGGCTGGCGATCTGGTTTTGGGATCGAAGTGCGTCCCGCCATTGGGCTAGGAAACTTATGCTGTCAGCACTTGCACTAATAATGATAGGTGGACTGAGTTACATCCCGGTTGCAAAACAATATCGTACTGAGCACAGACAACAGCCTCAACGGGCAGTACCTATTGCGCATCCAAAAACGGAAGCAGAAAGAGAACGTGAACTTCTCGATCAATTGCGCGATCGGTACATAAAGCAATATCCCGATAAGGCAACAACCGCGCTGGTGGCGGGACGTGAAGATCCACCAGTGGACTGGCTGAACGGCCAACTTACCGCAATGGGAGAGAAGCTTAGATTCAGTGCCGCACCCAACCGGCCAGCCTCGCCTACTGAAGAGCCGAGCATTGAAGGATTTCACGAAACACCAGATCATGTAACATTCTCGCTGGGCGAAGGAGGAATGACGGCTGGTTATACGCTAAAATGGTGGAGAAACAAACCCCTCACTCCATTTCATTTCGGCGCATACGAACCAATCACAGCGATAATCAAGGGAGACAAGCTTTTATTTAGCTTCAAACTATGGGGCGGGGTGGGCCAGCCTCCGATAGAAATGGCTAACAACTCGTTCACGGTGCATACTCCGCCGGGATGGGACAGGAACTCCAGCATTAACGCCCTTGAAGTCGTCAATGCGGAAGGTAAGCCTATGTTTCAGATGATAAGAAAAACTCCAACTGACATTGCGATGAATGGAATCTTCCCGCTTCCCGATGGGCAGTTGATTATAGCTGGCCCAAACGGATCGGTTACAACCCCACCAAACCCAACACGAGCCGCAAGCGAGTTTTCCCTGAAGCCGATCTTTAAATATCCATCATGGAAATTCCCAGGACAATATGCCGACGAGTCAAGAAGTGACCTGCGCCCCTGGATTTACGTGACCAATGCCCGGATGGAAGACCAACACAATCACCACTTCTTTCACCTTGTGGTTACAAATAAAGGTTCCCGACCCGCCTACAACCTTGCTTATGAGCATGGGGATGAAATAGGAATTGTCCGTTTAAGAAACACTGCATCAAACGAATTTGAGTTTGACAGGAAATGGTCTTCCAGCGGGAAGTTCTTTTCGCATCTAGATATGCTAGCTTCTGGAGACACGGCTGACCTCGGATATGGCCCAGAAACGATTGACATCACCATTGATAAGTTGAAGCCAGACGCCCATCAAACCATACGACGCGTGGGAAAGTTGACATACAGCGATGCTCCAGAAACAACACAACCTTCCCCATGGGGAAGAGACTACGGGGTATTAACGTTTTGCTTCGAAATGATGCGCCTAACCGAACAAGAGCAAGCAGCATTGAAACGGCCATCTATAGTTCTTAATCCTTGCACGGAGAGAGGGACGAACATCAGCAAGTAGGAATTTGGTCCTCGATCGCGCCGGGGTCAACCAACCCCCAAACGCTCACGCTGTTAACTCGCACATTCTAAAATACTTTACGTCTAAGTCCTTCAGAATCAAAGACCACTCCAAAATTTCCTCCTAAGTCTTTGACTCCCAAAGACCGCTTTTAGGAGGGGTAACTGCGTGCAGATCGCGAAACGAAAGATCGCGAAACGGATGAGTCACAGGGTCTGAACGAGTCGACTCGCTTTGCAGGCGAAACACCAGGTTGGTGGTAATGGGCCGCGTCCGCGTGCGGAGAATGCGGGCTTGCGCGCGCACGTCCTGACCAACATCGAGGCGGAGCCAGATGAAGCGGCCGATGCGGCTGAGGCGGACTTGTTCGGGACTGAGACGGGCAGTGTAGCTCGCGGCGATGCGGGCCATCTCAGAGAGGTCGTTCATGGGGCCGAATTCCACATCGCTCGGGCGTGGGATTTGGCGCAAGGCTTCGAGTTTGCGGGCGATGCTTTTTCGTCCGGCAACGCAGGGCTGGGTGCGGCAATCGAGAATTTTCTCGATGGCATAGAGCGCGGCGTGGTCGACGCGTTCTCCAAAGGCAAGGTAGAGAGTGTTGGTTGCGGGAACGTAGTTGAGCGGCAGCATCTGAAAGGCTTCGAGGATGGGAAGCGGAATGCTGCCCGGAGACTGGATGGTGGAAGGATCGAAGGAAGAAGCGACCGGGCATCCCCATTGCAGCGCGAGGGCATGGGTGACTTCCTGTTCGGTGGCAAAGCCGAGTTTTTCGATCCACTCCCCGATTTTTCCATAACGAGGCAAAGGCGCGGGCGAGGGGGTGCTCGGGATCGCGCGCCGCGTCTCGCGGATTGGGAAAAATGGTGGACATGGAAAATTACTCTGCAACGGCGATGCCAGCCCGGCATAAATTGCCTTAGAACATCCTTATGTTGAGTACATTTGCAGACGATCTATTGCGCGTTGGCGTTGGTTACTGCAGCTGGTTTCATAAACATATCCCCGGGGGATTTGTCTGGCTTTCAGGGGCTAAAGCCCCGTGTTTATGCGGCTCGTAGCGGCACGGCTGAAGCCGTGCCCTACGCAAACCATTTATGAGACCAGTACCAGTTCTAGTGCGAGGTGCGGAACGCTGTGTCGGCCAGCAATAGGTGCTCGGGGCCAATCACCGCCTGGTCCGCGGAGAGGATCAGCGCGCGCTCGATCACGCTCTGCAGTTCTCGAATATTGCCCGCCCAGGGATGGGTTTTCAGCAGTTGCAGAGCTGGAAGCGACAGCTGCGGCGCGGGCAGGGGCGCGGCAAATTTTTCGAGAAAATGCGCGGACAGTTGCACGATATCTTCCAGCCGGTCGCGCAACGGCGGGATCTCAATGGGGAAGCCGCAAAGACGGTAGTAAAGATCTTCGCGAAATTTTCCCTCGCGGACGAGGGAAAGCAGGTGGGCGTTGGTCGCGGAGACGACGCGGGCATCGACGCGCACCACTTCCGCGCTGCCCAGGCGCTGTAGTTCCTTCTGCTCCAAAAAGCGCAGGAGCTTGGGCTGCAGGCTCAAGGGCATCTCGCCAATTTCGTCGAGGAAGAGTGTGCCGCCCTGCGCCGCTTGAATTCTTCCCGTATAGGTTTGTGTGGCTCCGGTGAAGGCGCCGCGAGCGTATCCGAAAAGTTCGGCTTCGAGGAGGGTCTCGGGAATGGCGGCACAGTTGACCACCGCGAAAGTGCGCTCAGCGCGCGGGCTCAATTGATGAATGGCACGGGCCACGACTTCTTTGCCGCAGCCGGTCGGGCCACTGATCAGCACGGTGGTGTTGCGCGGCGCCAAAAGGCGAGCCAGACGATAGACGGGTTGCATGATGCGCGAATGGCCGATCATCCCGGGCAGGGGAGCCACGATCGTGGACGAAGCCGTGGGAATCACTTTTTCTTCGGCGTCCTTTGTTCCTCCTGTCGCCTCGGCTGCGCTGCGCTCGGCTGGCCGGAGACGTTCTTCCGCTACCCGGTCCGGGACAGGTTCGGCGTCGTTTTTAGCATTGAGCTCTGGATCCAGCAGCACGACCTCGATTCCGGGAAAGCGCTGTCGGACGGTGGCGCTCAGTTCTTCGGCGTCGAGATCGGGCAAGCGGCGATCAAGAAAGAGCACCTGCCAGAAGCCGCTCTCCAAATGCACCAGCGCTTCGGCGCCTCCCGTGGCCTGCTCAAAGCAGCGAACGGGAGAACGTAGACTTTCGAGAACGCGTTGCCGCACGCGTGTACTGGGGCTGGCTACCAGAATGTGATCGGCGTAGTTGTACGGGATTGGAAAAGTCGTCATAGCAGTGATTGGAAGCGACGGCGGTTAGAAACCGATTAGATGGAGATTAGAAGATTCTGTCGAAGAGAAACCGTGGTGTAGCTCGAACGGCAAGTTTTGCTTTACAAGTGGAGGATGTTGTAGGTGGCGGGCATTTTCTGCCGGGGGCATCACCGGGAAATGCTTTGAGCGAGGGAGCTTGACGCCATGGCGGGCTAAACACCTCGCTGAAAAATTCGGTTGCATGCCGCGTCGTTCCCTCAGCGGCTGAAGCCGGCACTGAAAAAAGGCGTTTATCGCAGCGGTAAACCGTTGCGCCACCCAAAAGCAAACGCAAAGTACAGAAGCAAACGCAAATGCAAAATCAAGTGCAAATCAAGCGCAAATGCAAAATCCCAGGCGGACGCTACTGTGGAATCCCACCCTTGCGCAAAAAACGCGCAAGGATGGGGCACCCGCAGCCTTAGTTGGCTCGAAGCTCGTAGCCGTCATTTCTCCACGAACACGAGCTCGCCGTTTTCGACCTTGATGTCTTTGACGTTGTTGGGAAGCTTGAGCTGATCGCGTTGCTCGGTGAGTTTTTTCTGCAACACCTCGTTGACCAGCGCCGCTGGCACCGGGAGGTCTCCAACTTTTACCTCGGTAGCATCGAAGGTGGCGTAACCGTCTTTCGCGCCGAGATGCCCGGCAAGAGTGAGGTAGACGTCCTTGCCGGCGATCTGGGTGAGAAATTGACCGCGAACGATGTCTCCCTCCATGGAGACTTGATAGTCCTTAATGCTGGGAACCGCGCCGGGAAACTCCATGGCAGGGCTTGCGGCGCCGGAGGAAGAGGCGGATGGCGAACTGGTGGAAGCCGTCGCCGGCGCTGCGGACACCAGCCCGGCGGCTTCTGCGAGAGCTCCGGACAATTCGGCAGAACTCATGCGGACTTCGGTCTCACCTTGTCCCGGAGTTTTGGGCTGTGCCAGTTGGTTCACCTTCTCCTGAAACGACTGCGCATTGGCGGCCGCCACAGCCGGCGCGGCGGCAGTTGCAACCGGCGCAGGGCGCTTTAACACGAGGATGAGCGTAAGGATCGAGATGCCCAGGGTTGCGAAACTTAGGATGCGTTGCAGCTTCACGAAGAGACCTCCGCGGTTGTGGTCTTCAGCTTCGTTCTATCTTAGGCGTGAAGCGAGGCTAGTTTGGAATGACTTTAGTGCTGAGGCGGAGGATAGCCTGGGGCGTAGTTTTGGGCGGGGGCAAGTCGCTCACTTTGCGAGCGGGATCATTCCACGATGGCCAGAACTTCGCCGGGATTTACGGCCGCGCCGGAGGTTGCCGATATTTTTTTGACGACTCCCTTTTTTGGCGACTTGATCTCGTTCTGCATTTTCATGGCTTCGACGACAACGATGCCCTGCCCGGCTTCAACCTCGGAATTTTCCGCTACCAACACGCGCACCACCCGGCCGGGCATGGGAGCAACAATCTTTCTCGGGCCCTTCTCGTCCCCGGCAGATTTTTGACGCGAGCGCAGAGACCGGGGATCGCGCAATTCCACCGCGAAGCGCGTACTGCCCACCCACATGTGAAGATCGGTGGCGGTTTGCTCGCGCTTGATCTCGTAGGAGCGGCCATCAACTAGAAGCGACAAAACGTCGCGGCGTGGGATGACCGCGTCGATGAGAACGGGTTTTCCGTCCAGGCGGCATTCCCATCCATCGGCGCCTTTTTCAAGCTCCAGACGATGTGGTTCGCCGCCGACGATGACTTCGTAAACCATAAGACCTTGAGTACTAATCTTCCGTTCTGCTGTGCTTCCCTGATAAAGGTCAGCGCAGCGCTTCCGAGCGTCCTTCTTGTTTCCAGTTCGATGGAGCCGCTGCCGGGCCAGCGGTGTCGCCATTTTTTGGGACGGGCGAAGCCGGGTCGAGCACGGCGAACATTCCCGCGGCAATGGCGGCGATTCTCTCCAGGCCTTTGATCTCAGGCTTGGGGACAAACGACGCTACCGCCGGATTGGCTTTTGCGAGCAAGCGATCGAGATATCCGGTATCAAGTCTTCCTGCCAGGAAATCGGCGTCTCCCAGGATGCGTTGGAAGAGCGAAATGTTGGTCTTGATGCCGGCTACGAAGTACTCATAGAGCGCGCGTTCGAGCCGCATGATGGCGTGTTGCCGGTCGGTTCCGTAGCCGATCAGCTTGGCGAGCAGGGGATCGTAGTCCATGGGAACATTCCAGCCTTCGTACATGCCGCTGTCGCGGCGAACTCCCGGTCCGGAGGGCTGGAGCAGCACTGTGATCTTGCCGGGGCTGGGAAAATAGTTATTGTCCGGATCTTCGGCGTAGATGCGGCACTCGACGGCGTGCCCGCGAATGGCCACGTCGGACTGGGTAAAAGGCAGTTTCTCGCCGGCGGCGATCCGGATTTGCAGGTGCACGAGATCGAGTCCGGTGGTCAACTCCGTGACCGGATGTTCGACCTGCAGGCGCGTGTTCATCTCCAGAAAGTAAAAGTTCTTTTGCTGATCGACCAGAAATTCGATGGTTCCGGCGTTGGTATAGTCGGCGGCCTGGGCGGCCTTGACGGCCACTTCGCCCATACGGCGGCGCATTTCGGGATCGACAATCGGGGAGGGCGCTTCCTCGAGAACTTTCTGGTGGCGGCGCTGGATGGAACACTCGCGCTCGCCGAGCCAGACCGTATTGCCGTGCTCGTCGGCCAGCAACTGCATCTCGATGTGGCGGGGGTTGACAATGGCTTTTTCGATATAGACTTCGCTGTCGCCGAAAGAACGCTGCGCCTCGCTTTGCGCGGATTCCAGCGCCGAGCGCAGTTCCGGGCGCGAATGCACCAGCCGCATGCCCTTGCCACCGCCGCCGGCCGCGGCTTTCAGCATCACGGGGTAGCCAATGCGCTCGGCGACTTCTTCGCCTTCCTCAGGAGATGCGAGGCCGCGCGACGTTCCTGGAACAAACGGGACGCCGGCTTTTTCCATCTGCTGCCGGGCGCTGGTTTTCGAGCCCATCAGATTCATGGAGTGCGGAGTCGGTCCGATAAATTTCACGCCCGCATCGGCGCAGGCTTGGGCGAACTTCGCGTTTTCCGAAAGGAAGCCGTAGCCCGGATGAACAGCCTCCGCTCCCGAGCGTTTCGCGACGTCGAGAATCTTGTCGATCCGAAGATAGGACTCGGCGGCGGGCGCGGGACCGATAGGGTAAGCTTCGTCGCATTTGCGGACATGGAGCGCGGCGCGGTCGACGTCGGAATAGACGGCAACGGTCGAGATGCCCATTTCGCGGCAGGCACGCATGATGCGCACCGCGATCTCTCCCCGGTTGGCGATCAGAATCTTCTTGAACATGCTGGTTCACGCGTCAGTTTTGAGCCCGACACGCCGCACTTGATTTTACCTGCGCGAGGGGAGATGTGCGTGACGCGGATCACTTGCGGATGTGATTTTGATGTTGAGAGTGCCCAGAACAGGGCCGAACTGCTCCACCCCGTCAAGCCAACATCTGGCTTGTCGGGGGCCCCGGTTCGCTCGGCTGGGGCGGGCGAGACGCCCGTCCCCCACGAACAAAATGATTGCTGGTTTTGATCTTACTGCTTCTGATCCATCACAATGCCGCCTGCGCCGGGCTGTTTCTCAGCTTTGGCCTTTTTAGTGGCCATCGTCTTGTCAACCCAGTCGTCGGCAGTCTTCAAATCGGCGGTGCGGGCTGCCGGGTCGTCGCACTGGATGTCAGCCCGTTCCCGGTACATCAGGTTCAAGTACGCCATGGCATCGTCGTAGTCCGGACGAAGTTGGAGGGCCTTGTTCAGGTTGTCGATACCTTCCTGAACGTTGCCGGTATTTTTCTCCTTCATCATGGCACAGACCTTTTTGTCCTTGGCGGGCAATGAATCGTCGGGCTTCATACCGAGCTTGGCGCGCTCTTCCTGACGCGGTACGTAGGTCTGCGTCCAGTCGATGACGGCCACCGAGTAATAGGGCTCGGGGTCGTTGGGATCGGCTTCGGAAGCTTGCTTGTAATATTCCTTCGCCAGGTCGAATTTCTTCATCTGCAGGTAGAGGTAGGCGATGCCCTTGATGCTGTTGATGTTCTTTTTATCGACCTGCAGCACGATCTTGTACTGGTCAATCGCCTGCTCGGCATAGCGGTTGTTGTCGGGAGTATCGGCGCCCGGAATGTACTGCTGGGCAAAAGCTGTGGCCAGATACAAGCGGGCGTTGATCAAGGTTGGATCCAGAGCGACGGCTTGCTGGAAGTGGTCAATCGCCGATTCGAACTTGGAGTTCTTGTAAGCCTGCACACCCTTGTTGAGATGATCGCGCGCCTTCAGCTTGTTGCAGCCGGTGCTGGCAAGTAGGGCCAGCGCGGCGGCGAATAGCACCAAGAGTCTTCGAGTAGTTTTCATTGCTTGATGAATCTCCCTCGCTGCGGAGTTGTAGGAAAAACCTGTGGCGGAACGACCGGCAAGGCGCAAGATCGAAATGCAAATCTTCGCTATCGGATCATCGAGTTTCGATCGCCCGATGACCCGATGATCCGATCACCCGATGTTTAGCCGCCCGCTTCGATTTTGGCGGTGATCAAACCGACCTTGTCGACGCCAGCCGAATGCGCAATATCAATGACGGTGGCCACGTCCGCAAAAGGCACGTTGTCGTCGCCTTTCACAAACATAACTTTTTCCGCGCGGGTCTTGAAGATATCCTCCAAGCGCCCTTGCAGAGTTTCCCAAGTGGCCTCGTCCTGATTGATCTTGAGCCCCGGAGGATTGCCGGCCCCGTGGTCAATCAACTGCACCACGATGGTGCGATCGGGCGTGGGCGGCGGTTGTTTCTGATCCTTCGGCGGAGGCTGCGGCACCAACGCTTCCAAACCTTTGGGCGTCAGGGGCGTGATCACCATGAAAATGATGAGCAGCACCAGCAACACGTCAATCAGCGGCGTGACGTTCATGTTCGCGTTCTGGCCCCCTTTGGGGCCGACTGCCATACTCATAATCGATCTCCTGTATTGTTAGGGCTGCGTTCCTAACCGAGTGCTATTGCCCACCTGTCGGTGCCGCAGGAGTAGTCGTGGCGCCTGGTGGAGGAGCCATGGATCCGGACTTCTTTTGATCGGTCAAAAGGCCGAGTTGATCCACTCCCGCGGCGCGAACATTGTCGACGACTTCGACCACCCAGCCGAACTTTGCCCGGGCGTCGGCTTTGAGAAAGACTCGTTTGTCAGTCCGGTTCGTCAACTTATCCTTGATCTTCTCCGTCAGGTCCTCGGGCTTGACAAGATCGTTTCCGAAAAAGACCTTGTCGTCACGGGTGACCGCAACCTGCAGCGCATCTTCTTTGTCGGCGTCGTGCATATCCTCGGGATTGTTGACCCTGGCCATGTCCACCGGGATGCCGTGTTGCAACATGGGCGTGACCACCATGAAGATGATCAGCAGCACCAGCATCACGTCCACCATTGGAGTGACGTTGATGTCGGAGCTGACGTTCGCCCCTTCGTTCCGCTTTGCTAATGCCATGGAATTCTGTCTCCTGCGTTTCTTGCCCTTAGCGCACCCTGACTTGCCTGGTGGAAATCCGGGCTGCGCCCGGCGGACGGGGCATAGCCCCGTCCCCACCCTGACATGAGCAACTCATGGGTACAACCTGCTGCTTTGGAACTACGACCGGCGCATGCTCCGGCGCTTCAGGAAGTAATCAATCAGTTCGCTCGACGAGTTATCCATCTCCACGTCGAACGCTTCCACGCGGCCAGTCAAATAGTTGAACATCATGACGGCCGGAATGGCCACGAACAAGCCGACGGCGGTGGTTACGAGCGCTTCCGAAATGCCGCCCGCGACCGCAGCCAAGCCGGTTGCCTTTTCCTTGGCAATGCCGTTGAAGGCGTTCAAAATGCCGACCACCGTTCCGAACAGTCCCACGAAGGGAGCTGTCGAACCAATCGTGGCCAGACCGCCCAAGCCACGCTTCAATTCCGCGTGCACAATGGCTTCGGTGCGTTCCAGTGCGCGCTTGGAGGCTTCGATGGTTTCGCCAGGAATCTCACCCGGGCTATCCTGGTGAGCCTTGAATTCCATCAGGCCGGCGGTAACAACTTTCGCCAGGTGGCTCTTCTTGTTGCGCTCGGCGACTTTGATCGCTTCGTCAATCTTGCCCTCACGCAGCGCTCCGGCAACGGCGGGAGCGAAGGAGCGGGACTGATTGCGTGCAGCGTTGAAAGCCATCCAGCGGTCAATCATCACGCCGATCGACCATCCCGACATGATGAACAGAATGATGACCACGGCTTTCGCTAGAATGCCCATTTGCTTCCAGAGCGAAATCGGGTCCCAACCGACCGAGCCCTCGTCAAAGAGCCAGGCGGCGAAAAGATGGAAGTTGCAGAGTGCGACTGCTGCCAAGTTCACTACCATGAGTTGCTTTCCTCCTCAAGAACTGTTTCGAACTCGCTACTAAACCTTGCAGTTTGTAACTTGGGGCCGTCCCGTTGCGGCGGGACAAAGCCCTGCCACCACACGAACCCGGCCACCGTTGAACTGAACCGTTTGATGCAAGAAAACTAATAGCAGGTGAAACCGGCCTCGGGTGCCCAAACACCCGGTCTCCCGTCTCGGGATAAGGTGGGACGGGGGAAGGCCTGTTACCGCCGCAAAACTTAGCGCTGGGCCGGCACAAAGCAAACCGGCTCAAACCAGCCCGGAGAGTCTAGCCTCCAGACAAACTGAAATTGACAATGACCTGGGTTTCGACGGCTACCGGCTCGCCATTGAGCAGATAGGGTTTATAGCGCCACTGTTTTACGGCCTCAATCGCCGCCGGCGCCAGCATGGGGTGCCCGCTGATCAACTGCAGGTTCGTAATCGTCCCATCTTTGCTGATTTCCGCCTGCAACACCACCTGGCCTTGAATGCGCGCCTGTTTTGCCAGTTGCGGATAATTGGGCGAAACCTTCCTGATCAAAAGACCGGTCGACACGCCCGAAGACACACGAACCCGCTGTGGAGTCGCGACTTTCGGTACATCGACATGGGTCGAACTGATGATGCCGCCGATTACACCGCCTGCCGAGCCTCCGGGAATGCCACCCGGCACACCACCCGGGACGCCGCCAGCACCCAGATCCGGGGGCGCTTCCTCTTCTTTAATCATCTGAACTTTTTCTGGAATCTTGGTGGGGGTGCGTAACTGGCCGTTGACCACTTCGCTCACCATCTTGACGACCTTAACCACAGCCGCTGCCGGCGGGGGTGGCGGCGGGGGTGGGGGCGGGGGCGCTACCAGAAACGTCATCGTCATCGACTTCGGCAGCGCGTCGGTATAGATCAATGGGATCAGAATCAGGATCCCAATGAGCGCGAACTGCCCAAAGAAAGACAGGATGGTCGTGCTCAACCGCCGCTTGGCCTTAAACCTGTTTCCTGACTCAATGAGGCTGTCTTCAAACATAAGCTTCTCCTACACACAGCAGAGCTTCACGAAAGTTTAGACACCGGCCACCTCGTCTTTGCTCCCATACTTGGCAGAACCCTCTGCGAAATCCTGCCTCTCTGGGCAGGTCAATGATTCTACGCCACAAAACCCGATTTAGACCTTAACTTTTTCCTTTGACTGTGCTGGTCCGCTACCGGGACGGGCCGGCATGGCAATCGGCTTTTTGCCCCGTTCGCCGCGCCATTCCTGGTAGGCGACGAGAATCGGAGCGGCAATCGCGATGGACGAATAGGTTCCGATCAGGATCCCGATTACCAACGCGAGGCTGAAATTATGCAGCACTTCGCCGCCAAAAAGGAACAGAGCAAGCACGGTAAGGAAAGTCAGGCCCGCTGTCAAGATAGTTCGGCTTAAAGTCTGATTAATACTTTTGTTGACAATGTCGGCCAGCCGGTCCCGGCGCAGCAGTTTGATGTTCTCGCGAATGCGGTCAAAAACGACAATCGTATCGTTATTGGAGTATCCGATCAGGGTCAGAATGGCGGCAATCACGGTCAGTGAAATTTCCCTGTCCAGCAGCGAGAAGACGCCCACCGTAATCAGCGTGTCATGGAAAACCGTCAAAACGGCGGCGACACCGTAAATCCATTCGAAGCGGAATCCCAGGTAAATCAGCATCCCTCCGAGCGAATACAGAGTCGCCAGGACCGCCTGCTTCCGGAGTTGTTGTCCGACCTGCGGACCGACGATCTCGACATTCCGGATGCCAAAGTCGGAGACAAAGAAGTTCTCCGAGAGCGAGGCGACCACAGAGGGATCGGCCACACTCTTCAACTCGGCGTTTTTCAGGTCGTCAAGCGAAGCGATCACCCCGCCTTTGGTTTTGTCGCGATAGTCGACAATGGCCTGAGCGATGGCAGTGTAACGCGGATTGGCATCCGAACCCGATCCCAGGTGGAGTGGGTCCTTTTCCAGAAGATACTTCAGAAGGGTCAACGAACTGGAGTTGTTGAGATCCTGTTTACCGGGCGTAGCGTGGCTCTCGAGCGCCTGTTTGATCTGGTCCTTGCCCTTGCTTAAATCCTGCTCGCTGGTTTCCTGAATGTCGAGCGCGATCAGCACCTCGTTATTAGAAGGTTGCCCATAACGCTGCACCCGGGCGTTTTTCAAACCGGCGCGGTCGATTTCATCGTGGATGGCGGCGGGATCGGGAGTATGCGCATACTTCACATAGACGAGCGTGCCACCCCGGAAGTCGACGCCCAAAGGAACGGGCGATCCCGTCGTGGCATAACGGTGGCCCATCGAAATAACGCCAGCCACGCTGAAGAGCAGCGAAAAAGTGAGGAAGTACCACTTCTTCCCAAGAAAGTCGATGTTTGTATTTCGAAAAAATTCCATAAAAGCCAGGTTTCAAGGTTTCAGAGTTTCAAGGTTTCAAGGTCAAAACAATCCGCCCCTGATCCTTGAAACTTTGAAACCTTGAAACTTTGAAACCTCCTAAATACTCAACGCTTCGCCGCGCTGCTTCCTACTCAGCACCCAATCAAAAATTACACGCGATACAAACACCGCGGTAAACAGGTTTGCCAGCAAACCAAATACGAGCGTTGTCGCAAAGCCCTTGACCGGCCCGGTTCCGAAGATAAACAAAATGGCGGCGGAAACAATCGTCGTAACGTGAGTATCGACGATGGTGATCCAGGCATGGCCGAATCCCTGTTCCACGGCCGAGGGCGGCGTCTTGCCGTTCCTCAGTTCTTCCCGGATGCGCTCAAAAATCAGCACGTTGGAATCCACGCCCATGCCCACCGTCAAAATGACGCCGGCAATGCCGGGCAGCGTCAGCACGGCTCCAAAGTAGCCCATGAACCCGAGCAGGATGACGAGGTTCAAAATCAGCGCGATATCGGCATTCACGCCCGCCCAGCGGTAATAAATCAGCATGAAGATGAGCACGGCGAGCATGCCATAAATCGCCGCCTGCACGCCGGAACGAATCGAATCGGCGCCCAGCGACGGCCCTACCGTGCGCTCTTCCAGATATTTAATTCCAGCCGGCAAAGCGCCGGAACGCAGCGTCATGGAAAGGTCCTGCGTCTCCTGCTGGGTGAACCGTCCGTTGATGATGCCGTTGTCATGAATGGGTTCTTTGACGGTCGCTACTTCCTGCACCTTATTGTCGAGGATGACCGCCAGAAAGTCGCCGACGTGAGCGGAAGTGAAGGAATAAAATTTGCGCCCACCCTCACTTGTAAGGATAAAACGAACCGCGGGCTGGCCATTTTCGTCGGTGGACGGTTCCGCCGTACGTAGATCGCGACCGGTCACGGCTGAGGCACGCGAGATTATGTACCACTGCTCGCCACCTTCGGCGTTGCGCGAGCCAATGCTCCTACCCTGCATCAGGACAGCGTCCGGCGGCAGCACGCCACCGTGTTCCTGCAACGCCTGCTCCTGGCTCGAATACGGCCCACCGAGAGACTGCTTGATTTCGAGCATGGCGGTGGACTGCATGATTTCCTTGACCCGCGCCGGATCGTCCACGCCCGGCAGTTGTACAAGAATCTGGTACTGCCCGAGTCCGTGCTCCTGGATTACCGGCTCACTCACGCCCAGCTGGTCGATTCGATTGCGGATAGTCTCAATCGCCTGCGCGACCGCGCGGTTTTTCAAGTCGGCAAGGTTTTGCCCCTTCATCGCCACCGTCCAGGAGTTCTCCGCGCCCGACGTCGCGTCATAGTCCGGCAGACGGTCGGAAATAATGTTCTTGAAATCGCTGGTCTGATCGGGAGGAACGCCCTTGACCACGATCATATCGGGATGGTTTACCGGATCGGGCTTGAGGATGTCCGCGTAATTGATCTTGTGCGTGCGCATGTCTTCTTTGAGGCGTGCCAGCGCGTTGTCCGAATCGACGTTGACCGCGTCATTGACCTGCACCTGCAAAATGAGGTGCGTTCCACCACGCAGATCGAGGCCCAAATGAATGCGGTCAGTAATCGACGCCAGCAATCCCTTGCCCGTCCAGTCCTTCGGAACGCCGAAGATGCCGAACAGGAAAACAATCAGGATGCCGACAATCACGACCAACTTCCAACTAAGGTTCTTATTCATGAAAAAACAGTCGATAGTCTTTGGTCGTTAGTCGTTAGCCAAAACCACCGCGGTCAAAACCAGTGTCCCGCGGGCGACCAACGACCATCGACCATCGACTACTTTACTTTCCTTCCTCCGCCGTCGTCACCGATACCACCGAGGCGCGGCTGATTTCAAGCTTCAAACCGTCAGGCGGTACGCGCAAAACCAGCGCATCGTCCTTGAGGCTGAGGATCGTTCCGCGCAGGCCGCCGCTGGTTACGACCCGGTCCCCATTCTTCAACTCGCTGAGCATGGCCTGCCACTTTTTCTGCTTTCGTTGCTGCGGCATGATCAGCAGAAAATAAAAAATGGCGAAGATGAAAAGCAGAGGTGCCAGGCCAAGCAGACCGGAGCCGCCTGGCAGTTGCAACCAGAAAGCCAATCCGCCCTTTGTGGCGAACGGTACGCCCGACAAAATCATTTCCACCGCCAAGTCGACCCTCTGTAACGAAATATCCGAATGAACCACGCCGCCGCAATCACCCTGTTCGGGCCGGGGAGAGCGGAACTCGGCAAAAGTTTGCTGTTTTCGCTGCTTAACTGCGGGAATTGTTTTCTTCTATGGCCGGAGACCTACGCCGGGCAAACTCGAACCGGCGACGCCGAACCCCGGTTTCGCTCGGAAACGGAGAACGGCACAGAAAGAAACGGACCTTATCCCCAAGTTAAATAGAATGCCGGACGGCCAGCGAGGTGTCAAGGCGAGTACGCCGCAATTTGACGGAGGGGGAACTGAGCTGCGCTCAGTGGGGCAGGTGGGGGCGCCTCCACCCCGTCACGCGAAAACCGCGCGTGATGGGGGCCCCGGACCCTGCCCCTACGTGAGTGGGCTGGGGTGTTGGCCGTGCGATACTTGTCTGCGCCATGAATCTCACTCTCAACTCCAAGGTTGCCCTCATCACCGGCGGATCGCGTGGCATTGGCGCAGCCACAGTGCGTATGTTTGCGGCTGCGGGCGCGAAAGTAATTTTCAATTATCAGGCAGCAAAAGCGCAGGCAGACGATCTGGCGCGGGAATGTGGCGCAGAGAATTGCCGCGCCGTGCAGAGTGATTTATCGACCACGGGAGCAGCGCAGCATCTGGTGGAGTCGGCGATCTCCGCCTTCGGACGTCTTGACATTCTGGTTGCCAATCACGGCATCTGGCCGCCAGAAGACGTGCCCGTCGATCGCATGGCAGATGCGCAATGGCATCGCACCATCGCCGTAAACCTTGACAGCGTGTTTGCGCTGGTCAAACACTCAGTCGCGCAGATGAAAAAACAGGGCGCCGGCCACATCGTGCTGGTCAGTTCTACCGCCGGACAGCGCGGCGAATCCTTCCACTGCGACTACGCGGCCTCGAAGGGCGCGCTGATCAGCATGGTAAAAGGGCTTTCGACGGAACTCGCGCCCGACCATATTTATGTCAATTGCGTCGCGCCGGGATGGGTGGCCACCGACATGTCAGCGGCAGCGCTGAACGACCCGCCAACCCGCGACAAGGTTTTTCGGACCATACCGCTGGGGCGAGTCGGAACTCCGGAAGAGATAGCCGGTCCGATTCTGTTTCTATGCACGCCCCACGCCGGCTTCATCACCGGCGAAATTTTCAACGTGAATGGCGGAGCGGTACTGGTGGGGTAGGGAGCATAGGAGGAGCGCATGAAGCTTGCGTTTTACTTCGTCATGTTCGCCTTTGTGACGCACGCTGTCGTGTGGGCACAACCCGGCGATGGATCATCAGATACGCTGGTGTTCGAGAATGGCAGCATCAAGGACAACCTCTACACGAACGAGTGCTTCGGTTTTTCGCTCGCCATCCCCGCCGGTTGGCAGTTAAACGACAAGGTTATCGGCGCCGAGGGCAAGGCCAAACACGCGGCCGGGCAACTGATCCTGTTGCTGCTCGACCAGCACAAAGAAGGCTCTTCGGGAAACAGAATCATTCTCACGGCTCGCGACGCCAGCGGTTCCGCTCCGACCGCTGAGGAATTTGTCTCCAAATCCGTACACTCGGCAGTTGATACCGATCGGGAACACCGGCAAAACGTGAAAGACACGTATCCCGTTGATTACGGCGGGAAGACTTTTTCCCGCGCGGATTACAAGCAAGCGACGAATACCGGAGGCACTTCGTACGTCGCATTCGTGTACACGAAATTCCGTAGCTACTACGTTGGGGAAACCGTTATGGCCGGCTCGCCCGAGGAACTGGACGCGTCTGCGAATTCGCTGGAGCACATCTCGTTCCGTGAAGACGCGCCAAATCCGAAGTGCGCGATGAGCGGTGACAACAGCCAAAATACCGGAGAAGTAATCAACTCGAAACCAGGTACGCCGCCCCCCGACTTAAGCAAAGTGGAGCGCGTGCGCGTTGCGTCCGGGGTCGCGACGGGCTTGCTGATCAAGAAGGTCGCGCCGAAATATCCGGATGATGCGAAACAGGCCCGCGTTCAAGGGCAGGTTATTCTGCTAGCCGAGATCGACAAGAACGGAGACATTGAGAACCTCACTTTGGTCTCAGGGCATCCCATGCTGGTACCAGCCGCCATGGAAGCGGTCAAGAAATGGAAATACAAGCCGTACATGCTTAACGGTGAGCCCGTCGCAGTCCGAACCCAGATTATCGTGAATTTCACGTTGTCATTCACCCGGTAGGAGTCCCCGTGCATCAACCGCGCGCGGACAGCTAAAATCATTCCGGGTGCTTCTAACCCATAGAATCATGAATCGTCTTCTCCTGGTTTTGCTGCTGTGCGGGTTAGCCGCCGCCCAGACCGCGCCTTCGCCCGCTTCCCCTGCGGCTGCTGCCGCTCAGCCGGCCATTAATCTCAACGACTCCGACAACGCCCGCAAAGCGCGGGCCGTTCTCGATCAGACCGTCCAGGCATTGGGAGGAGAACCGTACCTTACCTACGAGAATCGTAGCGAGGAAGGCCGCTACTATCCCCTCTATCACGGACGCACCGAAAGCACGGGCATTGCCTACCGCTACTATGTCGAGTATCCGGACAAAGACCGTTTCGAAGTTCTCAGCGCGAAAGCCCTTCACCTGATACCAGGGCAGATTGACATCGGCGGGATGAAGTCCAACAAGGCCGATTTGGTTCTGATTCACAACGGGGACAAAGGCTACGAGATTACCTACAAGGGAACCGCCGCGCAGGAGAAGCTCGAGCTCGAGAACTACCTTCGCCGCCGCGAGCATTCGCTCGAATGGATCTTCCGCAAGTGGATCCGCGATCCGAACGTGGCCCTGTTCTACGATGGACAAGCGGTCGTGAATGGCAAGGAGACCGAAGGCGTGACGCTGCTCAACAACCAAAACGACTCGGTGAGCGTCTACCTCGACTTGAATTCCCACTACCCGGTCAAGATCAGTTATTCCTGGCGCGATCCGAAAGACAAGCAGAAAGATATCGAAGACGAAATCTACGACGGTTACAAGCCGGTGCAGGGAATCTGGACCCCACACTCCGTTACCCGCTATTTCAACGGAGAAACGTCGCAGCAGCGCTTCATCAATACTGCCAGCTACAACCTGAAGCTGCCCGATTCAATGTTCGAAGCCGAAGTGAGCTACGACCCCACCGCACCCATCAAGAAACGCTAAGTGTCCGCAATTGCGGTTGACATAATGAAAGCTTGACAAGCCTTGGGAAGTTGTGTACAAATTGTACATACAAAAGCTCCCGTGTAAAACTAAAGGCCGCCTGAAATGCTCTTCGAATGGGATGAAAGCAAGAGGCAGGCGAACCTCGCCAAACACCACATCGATTTTCGGGATGCGAAACGAATGTTCGACGGGCCGGTGTTCGAGAGAACCGACCGCCGTCATGGCGAAGACCGCACCTTAGCTATCGGTCGCATGGAAGACATCGAAATCGTGATTGTCTATGTGACGCGCGGCGAGCGGAGGCGAATTATTTCGGCAAGGAGGGCGCATCGCAATGAAAGGCAAGAATATGCGAGCCGGCTCAAAGGCGCGGGCAAAGGGCAAGACTGACTTTAGACGCTTGCGCGAGATGCGCGATCAGGACATCGACGACTCCGATATCCCCAAGCTGGATAAATCGTTTTGGAAGAAAGCCAAGCTGGTTATGCCAGAGCCCAAGGACCGCCTGACGATCCGGGTTGACCATGACGTTGTGCAATGGCTCAAGCAAAAAGGCAACGGATACCAGACTCGCATCAATGCCATCCTGCGCTCCTACATGCAGGCCCAATCTGGCGAGCGAGCGGACAACCGGACATAAAAGACAAGAAAAACTGGCGCTCCCACGCAAAAACGCCCGAGTTCCCGCCCGTATAACTCCAAAACATCTGTAACCGCCTGAACAAGTTAGCGCTACTAACCCTCGGCCAAACCACGGAGTGTGGCTTTTTTGCCACATACGAGAACCCGCTCACCGCTGTAAGCTGACGGATTACAAAACACTTAAAGCTCCTCCCCTTGACACACGAGCGAACAATTCGCGCTGCTGTAACCTGTAAAGGGTTAGGTCTCCACAGCGGCGCACCGGTCAGCCTTCGCATACTATCCGCGCCCGCCGGAACAGGAATCGTCTTCCATCGCACCGACCTCGACGGTTTTGCCATCGAAGCCAGCGGACGCAATGTAGCCCGCGTCAGTTACGCCACCAGCCTGATGAAGAAAGGCGTGCTCATCTCCACCACCGAGCACCTGCTCTCGGCCTTTACTGGCGTCGGCATCGACAACGCCATCGTCGAATTGGACAATCTCGAGTTGCCCATTCTCGATGGCAGCGCGCGCCCCTTTGTCGAAATGATTCAGAAGGCCGGCATTCGCCAACAGCGCAAAGCGCGCACCTATCTCCGCATCGTGCGCGACATCGAACTGCGCGACGGCGACAAGTTCATTGCGGTCTATCCAGCCGACATCTATTCCGTGTCGTATTCCATCAATTTCCCTCACCCGCTCATCGGCAAGCAGAGCTTCTGTGTGCGGCTGACCAATGGCAGTTATCTGAAAGAGATTGCGCCGGCCCGCACCTTTGGATTTCTGCATGAAGCCGATGCCATGCGCCAGCAGGGACTGATTCGCGGCGCATCCACCGAGAATGCCATCGTGATGAACCGTGACGAAGTGCTGAACCCGCCCTTGCGTTTTCCCGACGAGTTCGTGCGCCACAAGGTGCTCGACCTGATCGGAGACTTGGCGCTGATCGGAAAACAGATCCTGGGTTCGGTGGTCGCCGACCGTGCCGGCCACGCCATGCACACCGCTTTAGTGTCGCGCATCTTGCGCGACCGATCGTATTGGGAAGAAACCACGCTGGAAGATGAACCTGCGATCCCCGATTTCGCCGCATCGGCCAGTCTCAGCGTCTAGCGACGCCACGGAAACATGCTGTGTCGACGTGGCCTGCCCGCTGTTATACCGCCCTACACTGCCGGCGCCTTTAGGAAAGCAAGGGCCGATGACCACCACCCTTCGCTCGGGTGTTGATAGAGGTCATTGTGCTTGTACCCATGCAGGATGGTGAGTGTCTTGGGTTGCGACGCGGCGGCGTAAACGGACCGCCCGTCATCCACCGGAATTACTACGTCGGTGTCGCTGTGAATCACCAGCAGGGGGTCGTGAATCTGCTGTACCGATTTCACGTTGTCCCACCAGTCGGGGATGGTATACGCCAGCATTCGATACATTACATTTCTCGAACCTCTTCTTCCCTGGGAGCGTAATGACGCGAAAGCATCTGCCACGATTACCCCGGCTGGCCGACGGGAGAAGTGCGGCACCGCTTCCAGCATCGGGCCATTGCCCATTGAGTGTCCCAGGACATAGACACGCTTGCCAGGAAAGTGACTGGCAGTGAACTCATAGGCGGCAACAGAATCTTCGCCCACGGCATCAAGCCGCGCTGGACGCGAACTGTTTCCACTCCCGGTGTAGTCAAAAACTACCGAGGAGATGCAGTGGTCATACAGAAAGCTTTGCGCCTTCACCCACTCGGATATGGTCTCCTGTACCCCGTGGTAGATCACCACCACTGGCGGATTCGTACATCCCTGGTTCGCTGTGACCACGTAGCTGTCGAGCCGCCGCGAGCCGCTGGGGATCGCGACCCGCTCGAAAGGCACTCCTAAACTCGCGGGAGTATCCAATCCATTGGGCCCGGTCGTAAGCGCGAGCGTTTCCATCAGATGGCGAGCTAAAATTCTCGATAGCCCGAAGAGAACACAGAGGATTATCGCCGCCGCGAGCAAGGCCTTGCTCCATCTCCTGCCACGATTAGAGTGAGCAGTTGGCTCCATTGCTCTAAAGATAATTGAGTTTGCCTGGCCGCTGCTTGTTTTTCGCTCCTGTCCGGAATCTTTGCATTCAGCCGGCGAGCTGAGATGCGTTCCACTCGGAAGTCGAGCCGCGTTCCTCCTGCAGTCGCCGCAGTTCCGCTTCCGCCTCGGCGCGCACCCGGTCGACGAAGGCATTCGTACTCTGCCGGTATTCAGGGCCGAGCGCCGACAAGCGCACTCGCAAGTAAGGCTGGTCTTCTTCCAGGCGGCGCAGCAAGCGCTCGGCTCGCGCGATTTTTTCTTCCAATGTGATCACGGTTGAGGGTGGGACACGGCAAGCCGCGTATCTACACTGCCACACCCGTGGCCGGGCGCAAGTTGCAATCTGGATGCTGGATGCCGGATGCCGGCTGCCTCGGGGCGGTTAGGGAAGCGCGGCGTAGCCTTGCAGTTGTGCCGGCATTTCTTCCTGCAAGCGGTCAGTCAGCCATTTTTCCAGATGGTACTGCGAGCTTTGGGGAACCTCGAGGAAACGGATCCCAGCGTGGCCCGTTCCGTCGGCCCAGGCCACTTGGCCTTTCAGGTCGAGCGAAACATTACCCCCTGGCAGGGTGAAGCGAATCTGAGCCTGCGCATCCTTGGCCAGCTTGCCGAGAACACGGATGGCCATCCCTCCCTCGCTCACGTTGGTGGCCGTGGCCGTCATTTCCTGGTTTTGCGGAAGGCTGATACGTAGCGGTATGTCCACGGGATGGCGGAAGTACCGCCGCCGTTCCCGCACCATGAAATTGAGTGCCGCATTGAGACAACGCGAGGCGTGCAGCGGAGTCAGCGGCTTCTGCAAGACAAAGTTCGCGCCCGACTGAAACGCCTGTTGCGTGGTCGTCTTTCCGTTCACGACCGCGAAGGATACTGACTTCGCATTGCTTTGGGTGTGGCGTAGCGATTGCAGCAGATGAAAGCCGTTCTGCATGTCGTCACAGTCGATGATGACGGCGTCGAACTTGTGCTTCGCCAGCAGTTCGCTGCCCGGCTGGGTCTCTGCGCAGATCTGGACCGCAACCGAAATCTTCTCCAGAGCCGGACGCAGCACGCCAAGCAAAGAGGCGTCGCGGCTGATGAGAAGAGAGTCCAGGTTCATGGCGTTCTCATACTAAATGGCTGCCGGCAAGGTAAGAAAGTGACCTAGGTACCGTGTGGTTACCAGCCGGAACGCGTTCTTCCGGCTGCACACATTATTGAAAAACTCGATTCTGTCTTGCTTTTTGGGCGGTCTTCCGTCAGTTTTTGCTGGCTTCTCACGCCCTTCCCCGCGAAACTAGCGGAGTGGCGAAAGTTGCTTATCTGTCTTTGGGATCGAACGTTGGAGATCGTGCCGCGAACCTGCAGCAGGCCCTGACGCATCTTGAAGAGGCCGGTCGCTTGCTCGCAGTCTCTGCGTTCTATGAAACCCAGCCGGTAGAGGTCCCCGACCAACCGTGGTTTCTGAACTGCGTTGCGGCCATCGAAACCGGGAAAACGCCGCGCGAGCTCCTTCAACTGGCGTTGCACATCGAAGCGGCGATGGGACGTCTCCGCATGCGCGACAAGGGTCCGCGCAAGATTGATATCGACATACTGCTGTTCGACGACCTCGTCGTGGATGAGCCAGGGCTGAAGATTCCGCATCCCGCTATGCAACGTCGCCGCTTTGTTCTGGAACCGCTGGCCGAGATCGCTCCCGAAGCGCTCCATCCTGTACTCGGGAAAACTGCGCCCGAACTGCTGGCAGAGTTACCGATTGGGCAAACGGTGCGCAGACTCTGAGCTTTGACCTCGCTTTAGTTCCTACGGAATCACGATCCGGCTCCCAGCCTCATCTGGTCTGGCGACGGCCGAATGTTTTTCAGGAAACTGTGCCGACAGAAAATCGACAAACGCCCGCGATTTCGGTCGGCCCGAAGTGCGGCTCAAACCCAGGCGCGCCAGAAACACAAGCGCCTTCAGTACATCGGAATCCCGCAGCCGAGTGTACCCAATATTCTTCTGCTCGGCTTCGCGAAACTCTCGCACCATGGTCTCAATCTCGCGAGCAATTGTCTGGTGCGCAAGGTTAGCCGTCGGCGGCTCGTAGATGAGGCTGGAGTTCACCAGCGTCTGGTAGCTGTTGGCGAGCGCACTCAAAGCCGCGATCAGGTCGCGGTCCATGAGCGGGCGACCGTCGAGTGACCGCTCAGCGCGGGCGCTTTTCGCCAACGCGAAGCTGAGCCCAAGGATCAATTCTTCGCGTTCGTAGAGAAACTGCTCGGCAATCTCCACATCGGGAATTTGCAGTTCGCGAAACCAGGCCTCGCCATCCCGTGCGCCCGGCCCTTCTTCTGGCGCGCTCCCGTGATACCCCGTCGGGTTTCCGCGCACCTGCTGTCGGGCCTGTAAAAGATAAGAACAGTCGCTCGGGCAATCGAGCGTCACCTCGCGTTGCTCCCCGCAGCACTGCGGACAGATCTTTTCATGCACCGCCGGGCAAAACCGCTTTTCCTTTCTTTCTTTACAAATCGAGCAACTCACGGGCAATTCCTCGAATTCGATTATTTCATGGAAAATCGGGTGATGGTCCGAGGACCCAATTTCCATGAGGATTTGCTTCGGGTCTGGGGACGGGAAACTACATTTTCGGCGCTGCCTGCACTATTCCCGGTGCAAATCGGAAAACTTGATGGCTGCCATAACCGATTTCTATTTGTCTACGTGCCCCGGACGCGTTAGCCTATGCAGTTCCCTGGCCCATCAATTTAATTTCTGGGCAGCGCCCCAACTTAAGGAGAAGCATGTCAACTGAACTGCGGAATTTTCTTGCGATCCCCTACGACGAACTGGAAGAGATGAACCTGAAGGCGAAGAAGCAGCGCCTGGAGCGCGTGGCTCCTCACAAAGTTCAGGAAGAACGCCTGAAATATCTAACGGACGAGGCGCGCATCAAGGCCGTGACCGTGATGTTCAGCGACCTGGAAGGCCGTCTGCACATGCTCGACTATGACAAGAAATTCCTGCTCAAGAGCTACGACAACCTGACTTTTGACGGTTCGTCGATTCGCGGCTTTACGGCCCAACGCGAAAGCGATCTGCGTTTAGGCATTGACTGGGGCGCCTTTTACTGGGGACCCGCCGACGTTTTCGGTCCCGGCAAAGTGCTGGTTTTTGGCGAGGTCATCGACAAAACGGGCGAGCCCTACAACGCCGACATCCGCAGCATGCTGAAGCTGTTTGCCACCGGACTGCACAAAAAGCACGGCTACACCCTCAACGCGGCCAATGAGATCGAAGGCTTCCTGTTTAGTGGCCCGGACGCTGAGCGCACCTACCACGAGACCGGCAAGTTCGAATACGTGAATACGGGCGGCTATTACCACTCGTTGCCGGGCGATCCGCTGCGGAATTTTATTGATACGACCGCGGAAGTACAGCGCTCGATGGGATTCCAGAACGAAAAGGATCACCCCGAGGTCGCGCCCTCGCAGTTCGAAATCAACTACGGCTACGCCGAAGTAGTCGCCGCTGCCGACCACATTCAGCTTTACAAGCTGATCTGCCGTCAAGTGGCGCGCAATATGGGATTGACCGCGTCCTTCCTGCCGAAGCCAGTGGTGGGCGTCAACGGCAGCGGCATGCACACCAACATCTCGGTCAGCAAGGAAGGCAAAAACCTGTTCTGGGATCCCAAGGGCGAAGAGAAGCTCAGCAAATTCGGCTACGAGTTCCTCGACCGCATTCTCACGCACGGGCTCGACCTTTGCCTGGTATTCAATTCCAGTGTGAATGCCTACCGTCGCCTCGATCCGCACTACGAGGCGCCAAATCAGTTGCGAGCGTCGGCCGTGGACCGGGGCGCCATGGTGCGCATTCCGATCGGCAACGAGCGCAGCATGCGCCTGGAGGTGCGAGCCGTCGCTCCCGATGCCAATCCCTATTTGGTGATGCACTCCATTTTCAAGACCGGATTGGAAGGCGAGACGGCCAAGATCAAGAACCTTCGCGGGGCGGAGCGTTACCTGCCCGACAATATCTATACGGCCATCGACGACTTCCGCAAAGCCGAGTGGACGACCAAGCTCCTGGGAGAAGACGTGAAGGGCCGCTACGCCGACCTGAAGCAAGCATCGGCTGACCGCTGTCCGCGCCTGCTAGGCACGATCGTCAAGCCCGCCGAGGTGCAATTCCACCACGAGGTATATAACCAGTTCCTGTGGAATCTGTTCTAGAAAAGAGCTCTGCTCCGGTGGTGACGGGGCTCTGCCGCGTCCCACCCGAGCGTCGCTCGGCTGCGTTGCTTGCTAAACGGTACATCTCTCTCCTTAGTCCTTCGGGCACTATTACCCGCACCCAAGACTTGCAATAATTGTTGTCTCCCATGGAACTCACACTTTTCGAAGAACGCTGGCTCCCCAAGTCCATCGTCTGCCTGCGCCACTACAGCCTGAATAAGTTCCTGCACGATCTGGTCGCCGGAATGACGGTAGGCCTGGTGGCCCTGCCACTAGCCATGGCTTTTGCCATCGCCTCGGGCTTACCGCCGCAAGCCGGAATCTACTGCGCCGTGGTCACTGGCTTCCTGGTCTCCGCCCTGGGAGGATCGACCACGCAGATCGGTGGCCCCACCGGAGCTTTTGTAGTCGTAATCGCCGGCATCGTAGCCGCGCATGGCGTCGATGGCCTCTTCATGTGCACCGTGATGGCCGGTATCATCCTTGCTGTCATGGGACTCACCGGCATGGGTTCGGCGGTGAAGTACATTCCACGCCCGATCGTCATCGGCTTCACCAACGGTATCGCCATCCTCATCGCCAGCACGCAGGTAAAAGACTTCTTCGGCCTCAAGCTCGAAAAAGTTCCTGGCGTCTTCTGGCTGCGCATGGAAGCGCTGGCGTCTAACCTTCATACCATTTCCTACGAAGCCACACTGCTGGCGGCGGGCACCGTCGTCATTATTCTGATGAGCCGCGCGGTTTCCAGCCGCATCCCCGGCGCGATTGTCGCTCTGGCCGCGGGCACGGCCGCGGTGTGGATTTTCAAACTTCCCGTGGAAACCATCGGCTCGCGTTTCCATGGCATCCCAAGCGGCCTGCCCCATCTCCAAATTCCCGCGTTTCGCACCGACTTGATTCACGGACTTCTCGGGCCCGCCCTAACGGTCGCAATGCTGGGCGCAATCGAATCGCTGATGTCGGCCGTGGTCTCCGATCGCATGAGCAATTCCAGCAACATAAACGACCGGCACAATCCCAATGTTGAACTGGTCGCGCAAGGCGTCGCCAATATAGTCTCGCCCATGTTTGGAGGCCTTCCGGCTACCGGCGCCATCGCCCGCACTGCCACCAACATCCGCTCCGGCGCAAAAACACCGGTCGCCGGAATGATTCATTCCCTTACCCTCCTGGCGATTCTCCTCCTTGCGTCGAAGCTCGTGAGTTTCGTTCCCATGGCGGTGCTGGCGGGAATCCTGATGGTCGTGAGCTACAACATGGGAGAGTGGCGCGAGATTCCCACCCTGCTCAAGCTGACGAAAACCGACATCAGCGTCTGGCTGGTAACCTTCGCCCTGACCGTCTTCGCCGATCTTACTGTGGCCGTGCAAGCCGGCATGATCCTGGCGGCGCTGCTCTTCATCAGCCGCGTAGCCGCCACCACCACGGTTTCGCAGGTAACTGACGACTACGTTGAAGATGGACGCGTCCACATTCTGCAGGATAAGGACATCCCCTATTACGCCACCATCTTCCGCATCCATGGTCCGTTCTTGTTCGGCGCCACCGATAAGATTGACGTGGTGACGGAAAACATTCACCAGCTTCCCCCGGTCGTCATTCTCCGCCTGCGCAACATGACCGCGCTCGACGCCACCGGACTCTTCGCGCTCGAAGAAGTAGCGCGCACTCTAAAGAAAAGCGGCCGCGCCCTGATTCTCTGTGGAGCCAGGGAGCAGCCTTTGAAACTGATTCACCAAGCCGAGTTTGAGGAGTTGGTAGGTCCCGAAAACATTTGTGACAACGTGCAGGACGCTCTGCGCCGCGCCCAAGAAGCCTTCGAAAGGCTCGAACCCGCAGCGAAAGCGGTGGCCAGATAGAAGTATCTGATCATAGGCTCTCGCCCAGCGCCTGCCGGATCCGTTCCCAGGTCGCCTCCAGCGCCTCGGGCAGCACGCGCGTCTCGCCGATCACGCTGACAAAATTGGCGTCCGCGACCCAACGCGGCAGGATGTGCATGTGAATGTGCCCGGCCACGCCAGCGCCCGCCGCCTTCCCGATATTCATGCCAAGATTAACGCCGTCGGGCCGATAGAGAGAGCGCAACACTGTCTCCATCCGCTGCGTCAGCGCCATCATCTCGTGGGCGGCATCGGCAGGAAGTTTCTGCAACTCGTCCAGGTGCGCGTAGGGCACGACCATGACATGTCCGTTTGTATAGGGATAAGTATTGAGAATGATGTAGCAATGTGAGCCGCGGTGGACGATGCGAGCCTCTCGATCACTTTCTTTGGGAGCGTTGCAGAAGATGCAGCCCGCCTTCTGCTCGGCGCCGGTGACATAGGCGTAACGCCACGGAGTCCAGAGAAGATCCATGCGGGGAGAGTAGCAGAAAAAAGCCGCGAGCCGCGCGCTACGAGCCGCGAGCAAAGAACCACGACCGGGGAATGGTTCGCTCGAAGCTCGCAGCTCGAAGACGGCGGCCCTCCGCGAGTGTGACGAGCCTGTAAATTTTCCGCCCAGCAGCGGAATCGGGTTTGACACTGTTCCAAACCGGTTGCTATAGTCGAAGAGTCCCTTGATTTGGACGCGGTTTCGAACCAGCTGGAATTGTCCCAGGGTCGTCCGCCAGGTCGGCCTCAACGCAACCTAATGACCACGCCAGCAGTCCGCTACACCACGTCCCGCATGAGTTGCGCATGAACGCGCGCGACACAAAGGCTATGAACGTGTTCGACGACAACATCACCCACAATCCTGAGTCCACGACTACAACCATGACATCTGCACACGACACGCACACCGGCGCCTCGGCCGTAATCGACGCTCCCGAGCCCGCACAACCCTCACCCGCGGAACTGCAGGCTTCCGCCGCTCCCGAAAACGACGCCCGCGAAAACGACACGCCGCAAACTCCCGCTGCAGAAGGTTCTGCTGCTGAGGTTGCCACGGCTGCGAGTGATGATTTCGCTGCCGCCCTCGAGCACTTCGAGACCGAAACCGAAGAAGCCGTCGGCGAGGATCACGTTATTAAGGGCCGCGTAGTGAAGCTGACCGCGACCCACGTCGTCGTCGATATTGGAGCGAAGTCGGAAGGCATGGTGCCGCTCACCGAAGCTCTCGATCACGAGGGCAAGCCGAAGTTCCAGCCTGGCGACGAAATCGACGTGATGCGGGAGAAGGGCGAAACCGAAGAGGGCTACGTCAACCTGTCGCACCTGAAAGCGCAGCGGCTGCGTTCCTGGGACGAGATTGAGCGAGCGTACAACGAGAAGAAGCCGATCAAGGGCGTAGTCGTCGAACGCATCAAGGGCGGCCTCACCATTGACATTCAGGGCGCGCGCGCCTTCCTGCCCGGCTCGCAAGTGGACCTGCGTCCCATCCGCAACCTGGATGGCATGAAGGGCCAGACGATCGAAGTTGCCATCATCAAGCTCAACAAGAAGCGCGGCAACATCGTGGTCTCGCGCAAGCAGCTTCTCGAAGAGGAACAGAACGAAAAGCGCGGCAAAACGCTCGAGCACCTGCAAGAAGGCAGCGTCCTGACCGGCATCGTCAAGAACCTCACCGAGTACGGCGCTTTTGTTGACATGGGCGGCATCGACGGCCTGTTGCACATCACCGACATGTCTTGGGGACGTTTGACTCACCCGCGCGATCTGGTCAACGTCGGCGATCAGATTCAGGTGAAGGTGCTGAAGTACGACAAAGACAAGCAGCGCGTATCGCTGGGCTTTAAGCAGCTGACGCCCGATCCGTGGCTCGATGCCGAGCACCGCTATCCCGTAGGCGCACACGTCCACGGACGAGTCATCAGCGTCACCGATTACGGCGCCTTCATAGAACTGGAGCAGGGAATTGAAGGGCTGGTCCACGTGAGCGAAATGACGTGGTCGAAGCGGATGAAGCATCCCTCGAAGCTGGTCAACGTAAACGACGAGGTCGATTGCGTAGTTCTCAGCGTGAACCCGACCGAGCGGCGGATTTCACTGGGCATGCGGCAACTGGCGTCGAATCCATGGGACACGCTGCACGACAAATATCCGGTGGGAGCGACCGTCGAGGGCCGAGTGCGCAACTTGACCGAGTTCGGCGCGTTCATCGAGATCGAAGACGGAATCGACGGGCTGGTGCACGTCAGCAACCTGAGCTGGACCACGCGCGTCAAGCATCCCTCCGAAGTATTAAAAAAGGGCGACAAGGTGAAGGCCGTCATCCTGGCCATTGAACCCGACAAGCGCCGCCTTTCGCTCGGCGTGAAGCAGATGCAGCCCGACATTTGGGATTCCTTCTTCGCCAAGCACCGCGTCGGCGACATCGTGCACGGCAAGGTTCTGCGTGTGGCGAATTTTGGAGCCTTTGTCGAGATTGCCGAAGGCATCGAAGGCCTGTGTCATAATTCGGAAGCCGTCGACGCCAACGGACAACCTGCTCATCTCGAACCCGGCAGCGAGTTCGAATTCAAGATCATCAAGATGAATCAGGAAGAGAAAAAAGTTGGACTCAGCATTCGGGCGGTGGGCGAAGAAGCCTCGCGTCAGGAAGTCGAGTCTTACAAGCACCACCCGGCATCCTCTTCGTCGTCGTCCAACAGCACTACGATCGGCGACTTGATCTCGTGGAAGCGGGCTGGCGGCGATAGCAACTAAGTTCTGCGAATCATCCAGTGTTAAGGCCACCGTCCGCGGTGGCCTTTTTCTTGCCTGCGTGCGTCCGGGATAAGACCTGTTTCATCTAAACGAGCATGAATCTAGAACTGGAAGGGAAACGCGCGCTGGTTACGGGGTCAACGGCAGGAATCGGATACGCGATCGCGGAAGCTCTGGCTCGCGAAGGTGCAGAGGTCATTGTGAACGGGCGCACCGAAGAGCGGGTCGAGCGGGCGATCCGCGCGATTCGAGCATCTCATCCAAGAGCTAAGGTCCAAGCTCTTGCCGCTGATCTCAGCAACGCCGACGGAGTCAGTACCGCCATCGAACGACTCCCCGATGTCGACATTCTCGTCAATAATCTGGCCATATTTGATCCCAAACCGTTTGAACAAATTCCCGACGAGGAGTGGTTTCGGTTTTTTGAAGTGAACGTCATGAGTGGGGTTCGCTTGAGCCGGCAATATCTTCCCGGCATGAAGAAGCGGAACTGGGGACGCATTATTTTCATTTCCAGTGAATCGGCAGTGCAGATTCCAGCCGAGATGATTCATTACGGCATGACGAAAACTGCGCAGCTCGCGATTTCCCGCGGATTGGCGGAGACCACCGCCGGTACCGGTGTCACCGTGAATGCCGTGCTGCCCGGGCCCACAGCGTCGGAGGGCGCGAACAAATTTGTCGATCGTATGGCGACGGCATCGAAGCAAACGAAGTCCGAATTTGAGGCAGAGTTCTTCCACAGCATTCGCCCCAGTTCTTTGCTGAAGCGCTTTGCTCGTCCGGATGAGGTGGCGCCGCTCGTAGTATTCCTCTGCAGTCCGCTTTCCGCGGCCACGAACGGTGCCGCACTCAGAGCCGATGGCGGCGTGGTACGGTCGATTCTCTGAGCGGCGGGAGAGTCGCAACGCAGCACTAGCGCACTTCGAAATTCACCGCGCTGCCCGCGGTGATTTTCTGTCCGGGCGCGGGAGTTTGGGTCACTATCATACTGGCCGCGCTCGGTTCGGAGACTGGAGATGGAGCCACCGGCGCGGCTTGCGGCTCACCGGACATTGCCGCTGCCGGTGAAAGTACGCTGACCTTGCCGACCTTGATGCCGGCATCCTCAAGTGTGAGCATCGCGCTGCCGAGGGGTTGCCCGGTGAGATTCGGCATCACATAAATCGCGGGCGAGGGCCCGTCGCTAACCAGCATACTGATTTTGGGTGCAGCCACCCCGCTGGCATTCGCCGGCGGGCTTTGCGAGATCACCTGGTCCGCCGGCACGTCCGGCAGATTCATGTGGGCGATTGACCCCATAGTGAGCCCGCGCCGCAGTATGTTCAACTCCGCGACGCGCTCGCTTCCCCCCGTCGCGTCGGGAATTGCCACCCGTTGCGGCCCCAGACTTTGCGCCACGCGAACCGACCAACCGCGCCGCACCTTTGTTCCCGGCGCCGGTAACTGGGTCATGATTTTTCCTTCAGGAATGTCAGGGCTATAGAACTGTCGCTCAACGACGATCTGCAAGCCCAAAGCGGAGCCAGTGCGCTCGGCTTCCAGAGGGCTCATACCCACCAGTTTCGGAATGGCCACTTCGCGGCCGTGAATCGCCATCTGCATGGCCGTGAGCGCCGAAATCAGCGCCACCGTCATCAGCACGAGGGCCAAAAGCAGCATGCGGAAAAACTGTCGCATTGACGTCAGCTAACCTGCCACACCGTATCCAGCAGCGTCCCATCCACCCACTTCACCACCGCGCACGGACGATTGCCCAACTTCGGCCGAGCCGGTTTGCCACAAATCTTTTCGACATCTGCCTTGATATCTTGAATCGGGCGAATCGGCAGCTTCGATCCCTTCACTGCTTCGAGCAGGTCCGCGCGCCGCGGATTAATCGCAATGCCGCGCTCGGTCACCACCACGTCAATCATCTCGCCCGGCCCCGTCATGGTCGTAACTTCGTCCACGATCACAGGAATGCGATCGCGAAACGAAGGCAGCGCCAGAATGGTGCATCCGGCAAACAAACAGTTCTGCCACCCGCCAATTCCGTGCAGCAGCCGCCCATCGGAATGTGTCACCACATTGGCATTAAAGTTCACATCGACCTCTGTAGCACCGAGCACGACAGCATCGACCAGTGAAGCGAAATTCCCCTTGCCGTGATAGTTGTACGAAGTGAACGGCGAAGTGGCCACGTGCCGCGGATCGTTCGCGATCGACTTCACGCCATCGAGATCAAACGTTTGTCCATCGAGGATGTAGTCGGTCAGCCCGTCCTGCAGCAACTCAACCAGATATTTCGTCGATCCGCCGCGAACAAAGCGCGCCTTGACGCCCTCCTCCTTCATCATCTGTTTCAGATACTCGACGAATGCCAGCGCGATCCCACCCGCTCCTGCCTGGAACGAAAATCCGTTCTTCATGATTCCTGAAGCCCGTAGAAATTGCGCCACCATCTCCGCGATCCGCAGACGGTCGGGCGAGCGCGTAATCTGCGTCGTACCGGAAACAATCTTCTCCGGATCGCCGATCGATTCCACTTCGACGACAAAATCGACGTTGTTGCCTTGAATCTGCCACGGCACGCAAGGAAACGGCACGAGATTATCGGTGACCACGATGACGCGGTCAGCGTAGGTGGAATCCCCGAGCGCGAAACCTAGCGAGCCACACGCCGACTTGCCATGAGAGCCATCCGCATTTCCGAAAAAATCGGCAGTAGGCGCCGCAATCACTGCGATATCAATGTGCACTTCTCCATCCTGAATTGCCTGGTAACGGCCGCCATGGGAGCGCAACACGCCCATGCCGCGCATCTTCCCTTGGGTGCAGTAGTCGCCCAGCGGGCCGTTCATCGAGCCCTCGATGTGATGGATCACCCCTTTTTCCATGAGCGCAATCGCACTTTCCTGCGAAGGAAACGACGCGCTGGGAAACCACATCAGATCTTTGACGCCGATTCTGGCCGCTGCCTCCAAGGCCATCACGGCTACTTTATCGCCGTCGCGCAGGTGATGATGGTTCGAAATCACCATCCCATCGCGCAGGCCGCACTTGCGCAGCGCCGTTTCCAAGTCGGCCACGCGCTTATCGCCACTATCCGGATAATCTTTATTCGAACAGATGGCCGGTGCTGCCTTGCGTCCACGCGGCTGATATTTTCCTGCACCCAAAAACGGAATCTGGGGTTTGCCGTTCACCATTGTGGGCACGGCACGGCCGGCGGCGTTATGCGCCAGTTCCACGCGTTCGTTTGCACTCGCCTTCACCAAATCGCTCCCATCGCTTTCGCCCGCTCCACCAGCTTCAGCGCCCGCTGCACCACTGGCGGATCGATCATTTTCGATCCGAGACTCACCACTGCTAATCCCTTGCTCTGCGCTTCTTCAAAGGCGGCAACCACGTTCTGCGCCTTTTCGATCTCGATGGCTGTAGGTTGAAACGCTTCGTGAATCACCCGAATCTGTCCGGGATGGAGGCACCCCATGCCCTCGAATCCCGCCGCGCGCGAGGCTTCTCCCCATCGTCGCAGACCGTCCATGTCGGCGACATCGCTGAAAACCGAATCAATCGCCTGGACTCCCGCAGCGTGAGCCGCATTCAGCACGCGCGCCCGCGCATACTGCGACTCCTGCCCTTCCGTGGTCTTTACCACGCCCAGATCGGCGGTGTAATCTTCGAGTCCAATCGTCAGCGCGGCCACATTTTCGCTCGCCGTCGCCACGGCAAATGCATTTTCAATTCCCAAAGCCGATTCGAGGATTGGCATAATCCAGATCGGGCGGACAATTCCGTGACGCGCCTTGATCTCGCCGATCATGCGATCCACTTCCCGCACCTGCTCCGGCTGCTCGACCTTGGGAATCAAAATCAGATCCGGACTCTCTCCCACCACTTCCGCCAGATCTTCGAGCCCGAGCGGCAGCTGGTTAATGCGCACCATGCGCTCGCACGATCCGAAATCAACCGCCCGCAGAGTATTTCGCACCAGGATGCGGGCGGCATCTTTTTCCGAACGATGCACGGAATCTTCCAGATCGAGAATCACCGCATCTGGCCCGTGCAAAGAGGCATTGATGTAGTACTTCGGTTCAGAACCCGGCAGATACAGACGCGATCGACGCAGCCGATCCTTGGGCGACGGCGCCGGCAGCGGATGCGGTTCGGGGAGCGCGTGTTTACCCAACGCGATTCCGGCGCGCTCGGTCGCCGCCTCGATGCGAGCCGCAATCACAAAAGGCAACGCGCCTTCATCATGAATCGCCACCCGCGCGTGTTTCACTCCAAGTTCGTCCAGAACCTCCCGCGTCTGTTCGAGGATCGCCGAGCCGTAGTAGGCCGCAACCCGCGACTCCAGCGAAATCTCGACGCCGCCGCTGTCGCGCGCCTCAAAGGCAACGTGCACATCCGACCGAACGTCTGCGCCCCAATGGCCTGCCTCGGCAGAACGCGGGGGAGTAGTCTCAACAGCGCTGCTCATAATTTCCTCAACTGGAAAGCAAAAATCCGGTCCAGAAAACCTCCGTGATCCCCTATGCCTCGTGGGGTTACCGCAGTTTTTCCAAAATCGCATCCGTCATCTGCACGGTCGAAGCCGCGCCCTGACTGATTGCTTTCGGGCCGCCAGTAAAGCGCATCATATCGTATGTGCGCACTTTGCCGTCACGCACCACGTCCGCAATCGCGGTGCGGATGCGATTTGCCCTTCCCTCTTCGCCCACATGATCAAGCATCATCGCCGCCGAAAGAATCATGGCGATCGGATTCACGATCGGCGGATTCAACTCGGCATACTTCGGCGCCGATCCATGTGTCGGCTCGAAGACCGCGACGTCATCGCCAATGTTGCCCGACGCCGCGAATCCCAGCCCTCCCACCAGCCCCGCGAAGGCGTCGGAAAGAATGTCGCCAAAAAGGTTCGAGGCCACGATCACGTTGTATTCTTCCGGATTCTTGTTCAGCCACATCAGTTGGGCGTCAATGTTGGTCGACCAGAGCGCAATTCCCGGATAATTCCTGGCAACTTCCTTCGCGACTTCTTCCATCATTCCGGAAGTTTCGCGCACAACATTGGGCTTCTCGCAGATCGTCACGCCCTTGAAGGCGCGCTTCTTCGCATATTCGAAAGCCGCGGTCACGATGCGCTGGGCTGCCTTGCGAGTGATAATGCGGCAACTGACCGCAATCTCCGGCCCGGGCACATTTGCAAAGGCCTTGAACCGCGGATGGCTGTTCAACGCTGCGCGCACAATCTCAGGAGGGTTCGTCCATTCGACACCCGCGTACATGCCCTCGGTGCCCTGCCGAAATACGGTGGTATCGATTTTAGGTTCATCGTACCCGCCATCTGTTTTCTTTCGAATGTAATTCAGCGGATTACCGATAAACCCGACGCAAGGCCGCAAGCAGATATCGAGATTGAATCTCTGCCGCATGGTCACGATGGGGGAGTAGTAAACGTAACCCTTCCCCTGCAGTTCGGGCTTAAGCTCGGCCTGCGCCGCCTTGTTCGGCTTCGAAGTGATCGCGCCGAACAAACCCAATTTATGTTTAGCGAGTAATTCGATCGTCTTGTCCGGCAAGGCATTGCCTTGCGCGCACCAGCAGTCCCATCCGATATCGGCATGAATGTATTCGGCGTCAAAGCCCACCGCCTTCAAGACCCGCAACGACTCTGGCAAGACCTGATTCCCGATGCCGTCTCCCGGCATGGTGATGACTGTGTGTTTCGCCATGAGTGCTCCTAAAGCAAGAGTACCTACTGCAGAAAACCAGAGATCGCCGAGAAGGCCAAAACTAAGAAATTGTCATCCTGACCCTGAGCGCAACCGAAGGGGAAGGACCTCTTTTTTTTGGCGATCTCTGCGGTTGAGTTTTCACCCTACGCCCAGTCGCTTCGCCACCAGATTCTCCACGCCGCCTGCGATCACTAGTGACTGCGGCACGCTGCCTAGAGCCGGGAAAGAAAACTTCTCTCCGCGCCAACTGATCGTACTTGAAGTGAAGTCGATCTCGACTTCTTCTCTCGGGATGATCGTCTTCTGCTTCTCGGCAATCTCCGTCGCAAACTGCGAGCGCACCCGCGCCACGAATTCCGGCACCTCAATGCACAAAAAGCCGTTGTTGAACGCATTTCGAAGATAGGTTTGCGAGAAGCTGGCCGCAATTACCAGCGGAATACCTTTGGCCTTCAGACACGTGACCGCCTGTTCGCGGCTCGACCCGGTGCCAAAGTTAAACTGGCTGACGATCACGTCGCCCGCCTTGGTGCGCGCAGCGAACTGTGGATCGTAATTCTCCATCACCACCTTCGCCATCATTTCTGGAGTCATGTCGTCGCGATAGGTGTAGTCCTTGCCATAAATCGCGTCGGTGTTCACGTTATCCTGGGGCATGAACACGAGTCGCCCCTGCATGCGCTGGGGAAATCCGGGCAGAATTTCAACTTTCTCGGCCGCGCCCGATAGCGCCGTCAATTCGGTGTAGGTGCGTTGCGGCGCGCGATTCGCAAACTGATGTGGACCGCGGATATAACCGGCGACTGCCGAGGACGCGACTACTTCAGGACTCGCCAGGTAGCACTGCGCGTCGCGCGAGCCCATGCGGCCCTTGAAATTTCGATTGGTCGCTGAGATTCCAACCTCGCCGGCCTCGAGCAGTCCCACGCCCAGCCCGATGCATGGGCCGCAACCCGACGGTAGTGGCTGCGCGCCCGCATCGGTTAAGGTCTGCCAGATGCCGCGTTTCTCTGCTTCTTCCTGCACCCACTTACTCGCCGCGCTCAAATAGAACTTCACACTCGAGGCGACTTTCTGACCTTTGAGTACGTTCGCCGCCGCCGCCAGATCTTCCAATCTCGAGTTCACGCACGAAATCAGATACGCCTTCTGGATCGCAACTTTCTTCTGCTCAATCTCCGCCAGCGACTGCATCGTCTGCACCGTATCGGGGCCCGAAACGTGCGGAGTTACCTGCGCGAGATCGAGCGTAATCCGCGCCGCATAGGCCGCGTCAGAATCTGGCGCGGGAGGATTTTTCTCCCAACCCGCAATCTCGCTCTCTGTGAAGCGCTCCACACCGATCGCTTTGAGCCGCTGGTGAACGGCGCGCAGATACTGGATCGTGACCGCGTCCACCGGAAACCAACCCACGAGCGGTCCCCATTCCGTCGTCATATTCGAAATCGAAAGTCGCGCGTCCATCGACAGCGACGCCACTCCCGGCCCGGTAAACTCGACCGCCGCATTCAGGCATTCATCGTGGTTATACAGCCCGCACAACGTGATGATGACGTCTTTGCCCGTGACGCCGTCTGGCAACTTGCCTTCGAGCACAACCTGAATCGACTGCGGAATCTGCCACCAGAATTCGCCCGTAGCCCATACGGCGGCCGCATCCGTGCGCACAATCGGCGTCCCGACCGCGCCCAGCGCGCCATACATGTTGGAATGCGAATCGGAGGCCACCACAAACGATCCCGGAACGACGTAACCGCGCTCGACCATGATCTGGTGTCCGATGCCGGAACCGGCAGGATAGAAATCCACGGCCTTCTCTTTGGCGAAAGCCTCAATCGCGCGGTACTTCTTCAGGTTCGCTTCGTCCCGATTCTGGATGTCATGATCGAGCGCGAAGGTGAGCTGCTGCGCATCTTTCACTTTCTTCGCGCCGATACCTTTGAACTTGCTCATCACCGCCGACGTGTTGTCGTGGGTCATACAACGGTGCGGGCGAATCGACAGGAAGTCTCCCGTCCGCAGCGGACGCGACGGGCCTTCGGTCATATGCTTTTGCGCAATTTTTTCAACGATGGTCTGACCCATGACGACTCCGGTAATTCAACCTTTCCGCTTCAACTCGAACCCGAGATACATCATCTGCCCAATATGATGGTGGAGATGAGTCGCGCACTGCAGCACCATGTCGAAACGATTGCGCGCATCGGCGCCCGTTGCCATGTATTCCTTGGACCAGTCTTCCGCCGACTGCCGGTTGATCGCGTCAATCACCATCGCCAGGGCCTGATCAAATCTCTTCATCACGTCCGCTTTGGATGGTCGCGTAGCCCCGGAGAATTCCAACGGACGATCCCGCACATAGCCCGTCCCGGCAATTTGCGCCCCGATGTAGTAATTCAAATTACCCGTGAGATGCAGCGTGAGGTGGCCAAAGCTGTTACCGAACGCGAAGGGCTTGGTCCAAAACTGCTCGTCGCTCAGGGGGTGCGCGAGTTCATAAACCACGCCCGCCAGTTTCTGGTAACGCGCCGCCAAGCTTGATGCAATCGTTTGGTTCAGATCCGCCATGAGCTACTCCTGCACAAGCTAGCGATGCTCCTTACCATTCTTCTTGCTTCCGTTCGCTTTCGCCTGTGCCGACTTCGCATGCGCCTTCTTCGTGACATCCGCCTTCATCAGCGCCATCAATTTTGTAACGGAGGCGCATTCCTCCAGATTCCAAATAGCGTCGATCAGCCTGTCCTGCCCCTTGGCGGAAAGCACGCCCTCGGCCAGCGCCCGGAATTTTTCTTCAATCTCCGCATCGCTCAAGGGATTGCGCGGATCGCCCTTCGGATAGTCGAGTTGCTTGGAGAAAGTGCGCCCATCGGTGGTAGTGATGTTCGCAATCACCCGCTGCAGGGCCGGAAAAACTTTTTCTATCTCAGGATCCGCCACGACTTCGACTTTTGTCAGTTGCGCGCGAATCGTGGGATCCATGATCTTCTTCATCTCAAATTGCGCTGGAGTAACTTGCCGGTCCACCAGTGCCGCTGCAATCACGTACGGCAGCGAATGGTCCGCCGTTTCCTTGGTACGAGGGTCGTATTTGCTCGGGTCAGAAAGGATGTCGGCCGCGCGCGCCAGCGAGCGGACCTGAATCTTTTCTACCTGATCCGGATGCAGGTCGTTGTTCTTGACCAGGTCAAGTACCGCCGAAATCGGAGCGTGCGTCAGTGCCTCAGTCGGGAAAAACTTCATTCCGCACTGCGTAATACGCCACGACTCGCCGAGTCCATCGGTCAGCAGATTCTGTTTCCACTCCGGACCAAAGCAGTGCACCAATCCTTCCTTGCCGTCGATGACATGTTCGGGACCGCTGTAGCCGCGCTCGGCCAGCAGCGCCGCGAAAACGCCGCTCTGCGTCGCCATCGGATCGACGGTATTCTTCATCATCGTGAGCTTGCCCGCGGTCACCGCGCCCAGGGTGCAATGCCGCGAAGCAGAAATGCCGATGGCATGTTGAATCTGCTCCCAACTCAAATGCAACGCGCGTCCCGCCACGATCGGCGAGACAAACGCCGTCAGCGTGGCATGATGCCAGCCGCGCTCGCGGATGCCGGGAAACGCCGCCTCGCACAAGCGCATTTCGAATTCATGCCCCAAAACAAATCCAACAATCAACTCTTTGCCATCGCTTTGCGCGCGCTCGCAACACGCCATCGCCGCCGGAAGAATGTCAGAGGGATGCGACGGATCCTGCTTCCAGTAAATATCGTTGTAATCCATGCAGCGAATCATCAGAGCATTCGCCAGCGACGCGGAAACTGCGTCCATCTTGTGCCCCGTGCCAATTACGGTCGCCGGCCCGCGCCCCGCAATTTCCTGCAAGACTTCAAGAGCGATGATCACGTCATGCTGCTGATATCCGCCCAACGCGCATCCCACTGAATCGAGCAGAAAGCGTTTGGCCTGATAGACCGCATCCTGCGAGAGCTGTTTGTATTCAAGCCCCGCCGCCCAGCGGGACATAATCGCGGTGATGGTTTCTTTGGCACTGCTTTGTATCCCAGTGGACACGCGTTTCTCCTCACATCCTTGCGCTCGAACTTCTAACTATTTTCGCGAATCAATCCCGAATTCATTCTTCATTTCACTTTCACGTTTTTCGGATTCTTGAACGGCAGGAACGCCATGAAATCGGCGTGATGCACAATGAACGCCTCGGTCGTACGTTTCACCAGGTCACCCTCGGCCGCGTGCGCAGCTATGATGTGGCACACTGCGTCCGGCACGCCGCACTCCATCGCCAGCGCGACTCCGGTAAACGGATGCCGCAAAGCTTCGCCGCGTTCACTTTGCCGGCTCTTGCCGTCCGGGCCGATTTCGTACTCGAGCAACTTGCCCACATCCGCCAGAATCGCACCCGCAATCACCACGTCGGCGTCGATCGGCAGCGCGCGGCCCATGAAGTCCGTCATCGCTTTCGCGCTGTCGCGCGCAATGTGGACCACGCAGCGCTTGTGTTCCATGAAGGTAATCGGACAATTCGGAACGAGCAGAGTAAAAGGAATCTGATTCAGATCATCCGGCTTCAGCGGACTCCGCTCAAGCGCCTTGATCCATGTTTCGGTCACCTGCTCCCGCAGCTTGGAATTGCTGATCCACCGAATTTCGGGCCACAGCCGTTCGACGGCCTCCCGCATAGACACGACACGACCTCCCTTACAGGACTCACTAGATTATCGGAGTTCAAGCGGATGCGTCGAGCGGACGCCGCTTCACTTCTTCGAACCCGCCGGCGTTCCTGAAGAAACCTCTTTCTCAATCGGCAACAGTTCGATGCTGCACCCTGAGGCGCCGCAGTTCAATAATCCCCGTCGAACAATTTTCACCGACGACACATCCGGAAACCTGACAGGGAAGTCTTTCTCCCGAAGTTGCTCGCCAGCAGCCCGCAGGCTCTCGTCGCCGTCGACGAACTCGGCGCGCTCGGGACGTGGCGAACTGTCGAACACGAGATTGAACCGCGCTGACACGGGCTTGCTCGTGATTGCGCCGAGCTTCACCGTGCGAGCCTGCACCAGTTCCAACGGGGCTTGCACAATCTCTTTCTCTGCTGCCGCAGGATCGAGTTTTGCCAGGCGCGCCCGCGAATCCAGCACGTCACTGCCGCCCGCCGCCACGGCCAGCGCATACATATGACTCGCTTTTTCGGGCTGCCCTTGTTTGTCGAGCACTTGCCCCAGGCGATTCGCCACCGTTCCTGACTGGCTTAAAAGCCAGGCCGACGTTAGAAACTGCATGGCGGCCAGATTTTCGCCGCGCTCAAATTTCGACCATCCAATTCGCGCCCATGAGAGCGCTACCAGCCGCATCGACGAAAATGCCGACGGCCCCAGCCGGTCGAATTCGCCCGAATCGAATTGCCCTCCAATGTCGTAGAGAACCTGCTGCGCGTCGTTCTCAGTCTGCGTGGGATCAATGTCGTTCCTTAAAGCCGCCGCAAAAATATCCTGGCCCGACTCTGCGCCCGTGTCGCCCGTCAATCCCTTCATCAGCCCTTGCGCGAGCGCCTTCTCTCCCAATCGCCCGTACACCTGCGCCAACGCCATTTTCGTTTCCGCATCATCGGGAGGAATCGCGGCCGCCGCCTCCAGTTCCGAGCGCGCGTCGGCGTCCCGTCCCATTTGCGCCAGCAACAAGCCGAAATTCTTCAGCGTAGTTTTATCGTACGGAGAAGTTTCCAGCTGTTTGCGATACGCCGCAACCGCCTCGTCGTTCTTACCCGTTTGCTGCAGTTCCATCGCGATGTCGCCATTCGCGTGCTTGTGATTCGGATCGAGTTGGAGCTGGGTGCGAAATGCCGCGATCGCCTCCTCATGATGGTTGGCTCCGGCGTAAGCCAGCCCGAGGTCATACCATCCATCTTTCATGCCCGGATTCTCCAGGCCGGCATCCGCCTCCACCGCGCGTTTCAGCAGGTCGATTGCGGTGCGATAATCCTTGCTCTGCAGCGCTTTCACCCCCGCTTTGTGCAAGTCCGCCGGTGTTCCTTCCATCTTCGAAGCTGTCTCCGCCCCTCGCCCTGACGGCGTCGTGATCGTGCACGACAATAACTGATCTTCAGCGCCCTGCGCAGCCGTGCGAAACGATTCGTAGTCGGCGCGCCGCGCCGCCGCCAGTTCGTTCATCTTCACGACGAGTTTGCGCTCGCCTTCCAGAATTCCTTTGCTCACCGAATACGACGAGGAATAGTCGCCGTAATCTCGCGACATTTTTGCCGCCGTAGGCGCGTGCACCGTGTAGTTGGAGGGAAACTGCAAGCGCACCCGGTAGTCCGTTTCCCCGGCGGGACCGATGTTCAACGGTTCTGTGCTCTTTTCCGACGCTCGAATCGCAGGCAGCCCCAGCGGCGGAATCGGACGAAAATCCACGCTCGCCGAAGGCACGATGAAATACCGGTCCTGGTGCAGGTGATACTTCAGATGAAAAGGCTTGCTGGTGTCTTCGATGGGATCGAGTTGAACGTCATCGACGTCACCCGGCAATCCCCAGGTCGCCGAAAGCGCTTTCACGAAATCCTTCCACTGCGCCTGCGGGTAACGCCGAAAGGTGGCGCGGAGCGGCCAATCGCGGTCTCCCTGGGCAGTGACCTCAAGCGTGGCATCGAGAGCGCCGAATTCGCTGAATTTGCCGTCGAGCGTGAGACGCATGAAGGCCTTGATTGGCGAATCGGCCGGCGTCCGCTGCAACCCTCCCTCGCTACCTTCCGATGCGAGCACCGCCTGCTTGTTTCGCAGTTGGTAGAGAATCAACCCGAAGGGAGTCACTTCCGGAGTGGTGTCGAGCCACGTCAGCCCCGTTCCCGCCTGCAGGCGAACTGCTGTGATCACGTGATCGAACTGTGCGGGTGACGGAACGTCGGCGTCCAGCTTGCGCACACTGCCGATGAGCACCGGATAACTCTGAATTCCCTCCGCGCGCAGCAACGCGGAAAACAACGTGTGTTTGTCTTTGCAATCGCCATAGCCATTCTGCAAAACGTCCGCGGCAGAGTGCGGCTGATAGCGTCCGATGCCCAGCGAAATACTGACGTAACGCACATTGCGCGCCACGAAATCGTACAGCCGTCGCGCCTTTTCGGTGGGCGTGTCCGCGCCCTTGGTGAGCTCGTCAGCTTTTTCTTGCACGCTCGCGTCCACCGTCATGCGCTCACCCTGCAGCTTGGCGTACCATTGCGCGACCTGCTTCCAGTTGGTGAACGTCGTCAACTGCACATCGGGACCGTTGTCCTGGTCTGCATCGTCTTTCTCTTTGTTGCGTTCCGGACGAATGTCCGTCACCACCCAGGTGTAAACGCGCCGGTCTCCGGCGTCCTGAATTTCCGGCGATCGCGTCGGAGACTTGAGTTTCACTTCACGCGCTTTCGGAACATTGATCTCCAATCGATCTTCGTTGACCACCACACCCTTAGGGAAAGTGGCTTCGTACCAGAAGTTTCCTGTGGCCAGCGGGGTTAGCGACCGCGTCACCGTGCGGTATTCCAGCGTGTCTCCGGGGCGCAGCGCCGCCACGGAAATATGCCGCTGGCGGTAGTCGCTGTACATCGGAGCTTCCTTGAGCACATCGGGGGCGAAATCCTGCGCCGTCGATTCCGGCGTGACCACCACTTGCCCATCCGGCTTGCGCACGCGCACATATTCGACTTCCAGTTTTTCAGTCGCCGATGAGTATCCGAAAACGAGCTGACCGAATGCTTCCACGCCCGCCTGGCTCTGAATCCGAATCGCGGCCTCGGTTTCACTCACCTCGGTTCCGTCGTTTTCGAAGCGGACACGGTTGAGAATTCGTTCGAAGACCGCGGCCTCTTCGAAGTTGGCGTTATTTGTCTTCTGGTTGGGCGAAGGCGGCGAAGTAGATGCTTGCGCCAGAGCAACCGCGGTCATCCAACAGCAAACCAGGCACGCAGATAAGCAGACGAGAAAGCGGCGAATTAGAACGCGCGACAAACGATGAGACATATTGCAGTTCTTTTACGCCGTAGCCCGAGTAAAATCAAACGAAGCGAAATGAATCTCACTTCAATTATGCGGCTGATTGTGTTTCTGATTTGCTTTGGCAGCATGCTCGCGGCGCAGGGGCCACCCCTCGCGATTCCGGACCAGCCTCTGCCCGCACTCGACGCAGGCGTGGAATTCCACGTCCTGCTGCACGCCACAGGCGGCGTTCCGCCCTATGGCTGGAGCGTGGACAGTGGCAATCTCCCCGAGGGAATCACGCTAAGCCGGGAAGGCCTGCTGGCTGGGCGACCCGCGAAACCCGGGGCGTTCTCGTTCGTTCTGAGAGTCGAAGACTCGGCTCATCCCGCGAACACCATCAACAAAGAGTTTCAAGCCGAGGTCACCGCGCCTTTGCTGCTGGAATGGCGTGATCCTCCCAAAGTCCACGACGATCGCATTGAGGGGTCCGTGCAGGTGTCCAATGGTTCAAAGGATACCTTCGATCTGACCGTCATCATCGTGGCTGTCGCCGAAAATGGGCGCGCGACGGTCCTCGGCTATGAACATTTCCCGTTGAAAGCCGGCGCGGCCAACCTCAAAATTCCCTTCGGCAGCACGCTCGGCTACGGCGGCTACGAAATCCGCGCCGACGCCATTGCTGAAATCCCCGCCCGGAACACCATCCTTCGCCAGGGACTCCAAGCCCCTAACTCTTTGCAGATTGTGCCGACTCCATAGCGATTTTTACGCCCCAAGGTACGCAAGTCACTTGCCGTCGTTGTGCATCTTGATTATGTTGAAGCCGGTGAGCCGTGTTATTCTGGCGGTGTTTCTTCGACTAAAATCAGGCATTTTGTATGGAACTTTTTCTCAATCTCTGCTGGCTGTCGCTGCTGTTGCCTGCCTATTTGCTGTGGCGGCGACGGTTTTGTTCGACCCGCGCGGGTGGTCGAGCAAAAAGTTCCACGCCACATCCGTTCATCTTCCTTTGCGTTCTCGGTTGTGTAATTGTTCTGCTGTTCCCGGTAATTTCGGCCTCCGACGATCTGCACGCCATGCGCGCCGAGATGGAGGAATCGTCGCCCAGCAAACGCAGCGTCTGCCAGTCAGCCGGGGAAAAGGCTTCCGTCTCGCATAGCCGCTGGCAGAGTCTGCCGGCCGTTGCCGGAACCTCCGCTGCGATTGGCCTGGTGCGCGAGCCGTGGCAACAACTTGTCACCGTTCGTCTTTCGTTGCCGGCGGCGCCGTCGCTTCTCCGCGCCAGCCGCGCTCCTCCGTGTTTTCGTCTCGCGTAGCTCGCTAAATTGCTGATCGGTTGCATTCAAGAATTAGCGGCGAGCTTCCCTCATCCTTTACGCAATTCTTACGAGGGAACCCACATACTCATAGGGGTCCGCCTGCATGGCGGGCTCCACAGAGACAGGCAAGGGCAAAATCAACCAAGCCTTCGGAAAATTCGATAGGTTCTAACGGAGTTACTGGATGCGTAGAAAAATCCAGCGATATTACTGGTTATTCCTGGTGCTGGCCTTGGGAGTTGCGGCAGATTCATCCGCCCAGCAGCCCGCCCAGAGCTGGACCTGGGAGAAGGTAAAGGATCGTTTCGAGCTGAACAACCCGACGTTGCTGGCCGACAAGCTGAGCGTTGACGAATCGAAGGCGGATGAAATCACCGCATTTCTGCGCCCCAACCCAGAGTTCAATCTGACCGTAGATGGGACCCAAATTGCCCCGAATCAAGGCGTCTGGAAACCGTTCGCCGGCACTTTTGAGTCGCCCGGCCTTAGCTATCTGCACGAGCGGCGGCACAAGCGTGAGTTACGCCTGGAGAGCGCAAAGAAGGCCACTCTGATCGCTGAATCAAGCCACTCCGATCTGGAGAGAACTCTGCTCTTCAACTTACGCAGCGCATTTGTCTCAACACTACAGGCAAAAGCGGTGCTGCAACTGGCCAAAGACAACCTTGCCTACTACGACCACGTACTTGAGATCAGCAGAAATCGTTTTGAAGCGGGTGATATCGCGCAAATCGACCTCGACCGGTTGGAGTTGCAGCGCGTGCAGTATGAATCCGATTTGCAAACCGCCGACGTGAATTTGCGCACGGCAAAAATTCAATTGCTTACGTTGCTGAACGACCGCACCCCGATTGAACAATTTGACGTGAGCGGAGCGTTCGATTTCAGCGATCAAATTGCCTCGCGCGACGACTTCCGCAAGATTGCCATTGACACTCGCCCCGATCTCAAGGCGGCGGTGGAAGCTGTCGATAAGGCACAGACCGATCACAAGCTGGCGGTAGCAAATGGTTCGACCGACCCGACTTTCGGCGTGTGGTATACGCACAACTCGTCCACCAACAACCCGTTTGCCATAAATACGTTGGGCGTAAGCGTCAGTATTCCTCTGCGCATATTCGATCGCAACCAGGGAAACAAGCTGCACACGCAGATCGATATCACCCGCAACGAAAAATTGCGCGATGCCGCGGAAGCAAGTGTTTTGAGCGACGTGGATTCCGCTTACGCCACCGTGAACAGCAACGTAATTCTGCTGCTGCCCTACAAAGCGAAATACCTGCAACAGGCAGTGCGCGTCCGCGACACCATGTTCTTTTCCTATCAGCATGGCGGCGCATCGCTGCTCGATTACCTGAACGCGCAAAGCGACTACCGCACCGTGGAACTCAGCTATGTGAACCTGGTGGGTGCGTACTTAACCGCGGCGGCCCAATTGAATGAGGCCGTCGGCCGGGAGGTTATCCAATGAAAATCAAACCGAGATTCGCCGGCCTGTTGCTGTGGGCGGTTCTTTGCGGGTCGTTGAGCTTGCTGCTGCAAGGTTGCGGTGAAACCAAGGCCGATCCCAAGGCCGAAGCTCCGCCTGCCGCAAAGGTCGAACCTGATCTAGACGCCAACAATTTCAAAGTCGATCACCCGGAGCAATTTCCTCTGGTCACGGCGGTTGAGCACAAAACTGCGCCCGCCCTGAACGTTACCGGCGTGGTGCAGCCCGATATCGCCCGCGCCGTGCCGGTAATTTCGCTGGCTTCTGGACGCGTCGTGGAAATCAAGGCCCGGCTGGGCGACACGGTGAAGAAGGGCCAGTTGCTGCTGCGCGTGCGGAGCAACGATGTCTCCGCCGCTTACCAGACCTACCTGAAGGCCCAGAACGATGAACGCCTGGCGCGCATACAGCTCGAACGCGCGCAGACGCTTTATGACAAGGGTGCCATCGCCAAGAGCGCTCTCGAACAGGCCGAAGACACTGAACAGGATGCCAAGGTCGATCTCGATACTGCAACCGAACAGTTACACCTTCTCGGCGTAGACAAGGATCATCCCTCGGGAATCGTCGATGTCACCGCGCCCATTTCGGGCGTAATTACCGACCAGGAAGTCACGAACGCCGCCGGCGTGCAGGGCCTCGGGGGCCCCAATCCCTTCACCATTTCCGACCTTTCTTATGTCTGGATCATTTGTGACGTTTACGAAAATGATCTCGACGCGGTGCACATCGGCGAATTCGCCGATATCCATCTCAACGCCTATCCGGGCAAGGTTTTCAAAGGCCGGATCGACAACATTCTGCCGGTTCTCGATCCCAGCCTTCGCACCGCAAAGGTTCGCCTCGAAGTCCCCAACCCCGGCATGATGCGCGTGGGCATGTTCGTCACCGCAACCTTCTACGGCAAGCAGCCCGAAACGCGGGCCGCGATTCCGGCCGCCGCCATTCTGCACTTGCATGATCGTGAGTGGGTTTATACGCCGATTCCAGCCAGCGCGGGACACTTCAAACGTCTTGAAGTTGTCACGGGAAACATGCTTCCCGGCAACCAGCAAGAAATTGTTTCGGGCCTCAAGCCGGGAGATCGAGTGGTTTCGAATGCGTTGGTGCTGCAGAATACGGTGGAGCAATAAATGATTCGTCGAGTCGTTGATTTTGCTCTCAACAACCGCCTACTGGTGCTGGCCTTTGCGCTGATACTTTTCGCCAGCGGGATTGTCGCCTTCCATGACCTTCCCATCGAGGCCTATCCCGACGTGGCCGACAACTACGTTGAGATCATCACGCAATGGCCGGGAATTTCGGCGGAGCAAATCGAACAGCAAGTCACGATTCCGCTTGAAATCGTGATGAACGGCATTCCGCATGTCGTACACTTGCGGTCGTTTTCGCTCTTTGGACTCTCCGACATCAAGCTGATTTTCGATGAAGAATCGGATAACGACTGGAACCGCGAACGGGTTCTGGAGCGTCTCAGCGAAGTCACTCTGCCTCCGAACGTAGTGCCGCAAATGGGGACCGACTGGAGCCCGGTCGGCCAGATTTATTTTTTCACCCTGCACAGTACCAATCCGGCCTACGACCCCATGGAGCTGAAATCCATCGAAGACTGGGTCGTCGAAAAGAATTTCAAGTCCGTGCCGAACATCGTCGATGTTTCCAGTTTCGGCGGTCCCACCCGTGAATATCAGGTTCGAGTCGACCCAAACAAACTCATCGCCTACGGCCTGAGCCTAGCCCAAGTTGAGCAACAACTCACTAACAACAACATGAACGCCGGCGGAAGCTTCATCCAGGAGGGCCTGCAGCAGATCAACGTCAATTCTGTCGGATTGATCGACCGTGCTCAGGACATCGAACGCACCGTCATCGTAACCAAAAACGGCACGCCCATCCGCGTCAAGGACATAGCGGTCGTTTCGCAAGGACCGAAGATTCGCCTCGGCCAGTTTGCCCGGGCTTGCAGTGCTTGTCCCTACGGTCCCGGCGGTGCAATCCACCGCGAAGACGGAAAGATCATCGACAACGACGATGTGGTGTCGGGAATCGTGCTTCTACGCAAAGGCGCCACGGCAGAGACGGCTCTGCAAGGCATTCACGACAAAGTCGAGGAACTGAACAATCGCATTCTGCCTCCCGGCGTAAAGGTCGTTCCCTTCATCGATCGCAGCACGCTTGTTCATTTCACCAGCCACACGGTACTGCACAATCTCACCGAAGGAATGATCCTGGTATCGATCATCCTGTTCTTGTTCTTGGGCAACATTCGAGGCGCGATCATCGTCGCCGCGACCATCCCGTTCTCGCTGTTGTTTGCCTCCATCTGTTTGGACTTGAGGAGCATTCCCGCCAACCTCCTGTCCCTTGGCGCGCTCGATTTTGGCATGGTGGTTGATGGCGCGGTCGTGATGGTTGAAAACATCGTGCGCCATCTAGGCCGCAAGAACGGCGATACCAAGACACCTGCCGAACGAATCGGTGAGGCCTCGCACGAAGTGCAGCGTCCAGTTTTCTATGCCATCGCCATCATCATCACCGCCTACCTGCCGATTTTCACGCTGCAGCGCGTCGAAGGCCGCCTGTTTCATCCCATGGCCTGGACCGTAGCCTTCGCGCTGCTCGGAGCCTTGCTCTTCTCGATCGTGATTGCGCCCGTGCTCGCCAGTTTCGCCTTTGCCAAGGGCGCGCAGGAATGGCGCAATCCCATCATGCATTTCCTGATTGAGCGCTATCGCGTCGCCGTCCGCTGGGCGATTCGCCATCGTGGGGTCACCGTCGGTGTCTGTGTGCTCCTGGCGATTCTGGGGAACTATCTCGCCTTCAGCGGCGTCATCGGCTCCGAATTTCTGCCCCATCTTGATGAAGGCGCGCTCTGGGTCCGGGGTACTCTTGCGCCTAGTACCGGCCCCGACGAAGGCATCCGCGTCGCCAACCAGGCGCGAATCGTTCTTTGCTCTTTTCCCGAAGTTCCACAGTGTACTAGTCAGGTAGGGCGCCCGGACGACGGCACCGACACCACCGGATTTTTTAATACCGAGTTTTTCGTTGACCTCAAGCCGAAAGAAGAATGGCGGCCCGTCTTCCATGAAGACAAAGACGAATTGATCGCCGCCATGCAGCGCGAACTCGACAAGATTCCCGGCGCCGTGTGGGGTTTTTCCCAGCCCATCGAAGACAACATGGAAGAGGCTGTCAGCGGAGTGAAAGGCGCGCTGGCCACCAAAGTCTACGGCGACGATTTGAAAGTTCTCGAGGCCAAGAGCGATGAGATCGTCAACATCATGCGCCAAATCAACGGCATTGAAGATCTTGGAGTCTTTCGTGTGCTCGGCCAGCCCAATCTGAATGTGACGGTAGACCGCGATGCGGCGGCGCGTCACCAGATCAACGTCTCCGACGTGCAGGATGCGATTCAGACCGCGGTCGGCGGCAATGCCCTCACCCAGGTTCTCAAAGGCGAGGCCCGCTATGACCTCACACTGCGCTATCTTCCCAAGTATCGCGATACTCAGGAAGCGATCGAGAACATTCGCCTGCTATCGCCCTCCGGGGAGCGGGTATCGCTGGCGCAGCTCTGTAAGATCAAGGTGACGGATGGCGCTTCCGAAGTTTATCGCGAGGGCAACCGCCGCTATGTGGCCATCAAGTACAGCGTCCGTGGCCGCGACCTCGGCAGCACGGTGGAAGAGGCGATCAAGAAAGTAAACGAACAGGTCAAATTGCCCCCCGGATACATCCTCGGTTGGGAGGGAGAATACGCCAGCCAGAAACGTGCCAACGCGCGGCTGCTCATCGTCCTCCCCATCACCATCCTCATCATCTTCATCATCCTTTACACCATGTTCAAATCCTTCAAATGGGCGCTGCTGATTCTGGTCAACATCGCCATCGCACCGATTGGCGGTCTGCTCGCCCTTCTGTTTACCGGCACTAATTTCAGTGTTTCTTCTGGCGTAGGTTTCCTGGCGCTATTCGGCGTGTCCGTGCAAACCGGAGTCATCATGCTCGAATACATTAATCAGCTTCGAGCCAAGCGTTACCCCATCGAGGACGCCGCCGTTGAGGGCGCCGTTTTGCGGTTGCGCCCCATCATGATGACCATGCTGGTGGCCACGCTGGGCCTTCTACCCGCGGCCCTTTCGCACGCCATCGGTTCCGATTCTCAGCGCCCGTTCGCCATTGTGATCGTAGGAGGCCTCATCGCAGCGCTCGTCATGAGCATCTTCCTGCTGCCGACCTTATATGTCTGGATTGCCGGCGAACGCGATGTGCTGCCCGCAGCCGAGGAAGGTTTCGAGACGGGCGAACACGTGGATTAGGTTCTCTGGGTAATGGCAATTTCGTGCTGCGTCCTGAGCGCGGCACTGAATCACTGCCACCGGGCGCGCGCTTGTGTATTCTGTCCAGCTATATTCTTGCTGGGAGGAATCACCCATGCCCGACCAACCCGACCCGCGCATTGAAGACGTTCTGGCTCGCCACACTTTCGAACTCGATCGCTTGAAAGACGCCTTGGGGTTGCTGGGCGTCAACCGCTGTTCCTGGTGCAAGAAATTCCTTCGCCGCGCCGATCCCGGCGCCCTATTCGATGCTGGAGGCGACCTGGTTTGCTACCCCTGCATTCAAGATTGGTGGACGCACCGCTGCACCCAACTGAGTACAAAAGAGCGCGAAGATCTCGAGAGCAAGCTGGTCTACTGGTTGCGCGGCACCCATCGTGCCGAAATAATCAAAGATTCCGCCAAGCTCCCGGAGAGCTCACAGCAGGAATTGAACCTCGTCGCCAACTGCCTGGAATGCCGCGGAACCGGAAAGTCATTGGGCCAGGACCGCTGCCGCTACTGCGAGGGTCGCGGGACGGTGTGGGTTGTCGTCGCCCGCCCGCAGGCATAAACCGGAGTTAAACTTGCGCGCCCAACGGGGCACAGAGGCTCTCCAAACTCGCCCCCGTTTCTTGCTTTTTGGGCGGCCTTCCACTAGATTTCATATTTCCCTAGTCTGACAAAGCGGGCAGGCCGAATCTTGCCCCGAGGAAAGAGGAGCAGTGAGTATGAAGCGGAATTATGTTGGGTTCGCCTTGGCCGCGCTGGTGGCATTGGGAGCGTCCCTGAGCCTGTCAAGTTGTGCGCGCTCGCAGAAACTGGTCAGTCTTCAGATTCAGCCGCCGACACATACTTTTCTGGACCCGTATCCCACAGGAACGGAGCAGTACACCGCGACCGGAACCTATATCCATCCCCCAGAGACGAGGGACGTGACCAATGAAGCCACGTGGACGATCGACGATGGTGTGGTTACGATGTCGACGCCCGGTTTGTTCACTCCCGCGAAGGGCTATTGCGGTGGTGGGAATATCTCGGCCAGCGTTCCCGAGGGCACGGGCGGTTCGGGGAACATCGTGATCGCCTACGCGACCGTAACCGTAGACGATCCGACCCAGGTAAACTGCCCGGGCTATGGTAGTGAAGTCGAACTGAGTGTACAGGTCAGCGGACCCGGAACGGTGACCAGCACCGTGGGTGGTATTAGCTGCCCAACACAGTGCATTGCCCCGGTCGCGGTAGGCCAGTCGGTCGGGCTCACAGCCAACCCCGACGCGGGTTACATGGTGAACTGGTTGTCAGGCTGCACGTCCTTTGTAGGAAACGACTGCTCCGTCACCATTCCCACCGGCGGAGTCAATATCTTGGCGTCGTTCACAGCGCAATGAGCGCACGCATGCGCCTACTCATCCGCTAACAACTTGCCCAGCGTGGGTTTATGCCTCTCTGGCTTCGTCTTCTTAGCCGGGACGAGCCGCGACGGTCTGGGACTTCCCACTCGTTCGCGGGCCATTTCGCGAACCACCTTGGCGGCGGAAAAGGTCTTCTTCTTGCGCTTGCGCGGCATAGGGGATGCCGCATCTTCGCACATTCAACCGGCAAAAGTGCAATAATCTGAGATTGGCGGATAAATCGAGGTTTAATAATTAGGGTTAATACCTATGGATGAGCGCGAATTTTTCGATGAACGATCGGATAAAAAGCCGGCCAATCTAAGCTGTCCGCACTGCCAGCAGTCGGCGGAATACGAGATTCAGTGGCTGGTGCGCATGAAGAAAAAAAGTTTGCCCCCGCGGGCGGACGATCGCGATCGCGCCAAGTTCGCCAAGGCGCAGTCTTACATGCTCCGCCGCGACGACATGATGATGTGTAAGAACATGCGCTGCCGAAAACGCTTTGAGATCACAGGTGTGCAGAGCGTAGCGTTTCTGCAGGATGGCCTGCCGGCTGGTGGCTGCTAATCGCCAAAGTAAGTTGGCCCGTCGGTCGGCAAGGACTGAATCTCGTCGCAGGCGATTCAGACCTAATACTCCGCATCGAGGGTTTTCGCCCTATGTCTTTCCCCCAGTGCACCCTGTGGTTCGGCCTTTTCGCATTTTCCGTGAGTCGCCATCGCGGATGTGTCGCCGAACAAGCTGAGTTCCCCCCTGTCCGCGTTTCCGGCGACTCGTTTATACTAGTGAGTTTCCCCTGTATCAGTTGACACTCTCTGGGAGTCGATCCGTGAAGATTCTGGTTTGCATCAAGCAAGTGCCGCAGAAAGACGCTCCGCTGAAGCTGAATGAAGCGGGAACGTGGATCCGCGAGGATGTTTCCTACGAAGTGAACGAGCCTGACGCCTTCGCCCTCGAAGAAGCGCTGCGGCAAAAAGAAAAGCACACCGGCGAGGTGGTGGTAGTAACGGCAGGTCCGGCGCGGGCAATGCAGGTCCTGCGCGAGGCGCTGGCCAAAGGCGCCGACCGCGCCATCCATCTCGAAGACGATGCTTTTGTCGGCCTCGATGCCTACAACACCGCGCGCGCCATCGCAGCCGCTATCAAAGATGAGAAGTTCGACCTGATCTTTACCGGCTTGCAATCGGACGATTACGGATACGCGCAAACCGGCGTGATTCTGGCCCAGATTCTGGGGTGGCCGCACGCCACCATCATCATGCATATTGAGAAGAATGACACCGGTATCCGCGTAAAGCGCGAACTGGAAGCTGGCTTCTTTCAGTTTGTCGATATACCGTTACCCGCCGTGCTGACCATCCAGTCGGGAATCAACAAGCTGCGCTATGCCACGCTGATCGGCATCAAGCAGGCCAAGAACAAGCCGCTGCGCAAAGTAACGTTGGCCGAGGTGCAGTCAGCCATGGGCGCGAATTTGCAAAAGATCGAAAAGCTGTACGCACCACAGAAGTCAAAAAACACGGAGTTTTTGGAAGGTCCACCAGCCGAGGTGGCCAAGAAGCTGGTAGAAAAACTGAAAAACGAACTGCGAGTAATTTAAAAGCAAGTTCTCAGTTCCCAGTTCTCAGTTCCCAGTGTAGACCTGGGGCTTTTTCTGAGAACTGAGAACTGGGAACTGAGAACTCATATTATGGCTGACACCATTTTAGTAGTCGTTGAACAGCGCGAAGGAAAACTAAACCGCGTCTCCTGGGAGACGATCACCGCCGGACAGGCAATCGCCGCTCAAACCGGATGGACGCTGGAAGGCGCGGTCGTGGGCTCGGGCGTGGCCGCGATCGCGGGCGAGGTAGCCGAGAAGAAGCTCGCCAAAGTGTATGACGTCGAGTCGGCCAGGCTCGAGCCCTACACTCCCGACGCGTTTGCGCATGCCTTGCAGGAATTCTTGGCGAAGCATCCCGCCAAGCTGGTTTTGATGCCACATACCTATCAGGTGCGCGATTTTGTGCCCAAGCTGGCGACGGCGCTGGGCACGACTGCGATCACGGACGCGGTCGGCTACAAGTACGACGGCGGGAATTTAACCTTCACGCGGCAAATGTTTCAGGGAAAGTTTGTGGCCGACGTAAGCTTCGCGGGCGTTGGTCCCTGCTTCGTCACCTTCCAGAACGGCTCGTTTCGCGCGGACAAGGTGGAAGTGGGCGCGGCAACGGCTCCAGTGGAGACGGTGCAGGTAGATGTGCCGGACAGCGTGGTGCGTAACAAACCGCAGCCGGTCTTTAAGGAAGCGAAGCAGGCCGTGGACCTGACGCAAGCTGAGATTATTGTGTCAGTGGGCCGCGGCATCAAGGAGCAGAAAAATATCGACCTGGCCAAGCAATTGGCGGATGCGTTGGGCGGCGAGCTCGCGGCGTCGCGTCCGATCTGCGACAACGGATGGTTGCCCATGGATCGCCAGGTCGGATCCTCCGGCCAGACGGTAGCTCCAAAGCTGTATCTGGCGCTGGGGATCTCCGGCGCAATTCAGCATATCGTCGGCATGAAAGGGTCGCGCAGCATCGTAGCCGTCAACAAAGACTCTGAAGCGCCAATTTTTGAGATTGCCGATGTAGCCGTAGTAGGAAACCTGTTTGATATTGTGCCGCCGCTGATTGAAGAAGTGAAGAAGGCGAGGGGGTAAGGGAAATAACCCTACGCGGAAGGTTTTGGAGGGCGCGCGTAAGGCATAATAACGCCGACAGCCCAATCTAAGTGCCAACCGTCATCCAATCCCAGCCCTTCTACGTTTTTAAGCTCGTGCGGGTAGCGAAGCTCGCGAAAGAAGTCGTCAAATTTCTTCGCAACTTCGAAGAACATTTCCGGCAGGGACACTTGCCCGGATTCCACCAACGTCTTCGAAAGATCAGCCAGCCTGTGACCCCACACGTCCTCAGGCGTTACCGACGAGCCCCGCCTAATCAGCGCTGCTTTCAAAAGCATTTCTAGCGCTTGTTGCCCTAGCAGCGCCGCTGGGAAATACAGGAACGGGTCGCCTTGTTTGAACAACACCTGGGCGGCGCGGCTGAAGATACTGCCATTCGCTAGCCATGCATCGGCGTTGTTGGCGTACTTATCTTTCGCAGTCGCCAAAAATAAATGATACCTGACAAGCTGGACTAGTTGGCAAGCAGTGGGTCCTTCGCTTAGCGACGGGTGACATACGCCTCAAGATCTTTTGTAGGTAAGAGACCTGGAACCTACTCGCCGGGCAGAAGCCCGCCAACCTGAGCCACCGTCAGCCGCAGATACTTATAGGGATTGACAGGAACGTCGTTGATGCGGACTTCGTAGTGGAGATGCGGTCCCGTTGAGCGTCCGCTTTGGCCGACGTAGCCGAGCGTATCGCCACGGTGAATGTATTGCCCCGCAGTGACGGCAAAGCTTGAGAGGTGACCGTACCGGGTCGAAATGCCGTGTCCGTGGTCGAGCATGATGGCGCGTCCGTAGCCGCCCTCGAAGTCGGCAAAGGTAACGAGGCCGTCGGCCGGAGCGATTACGGGCGAGCCGACATTGGCGGAAATATCGACGCCGGAGTGGAACGCGCCTTCTCCGTTAAAGGGATCGATCCGCTCACCGAAAGAGCCGGTAACCCGGCCTTCGACCGGCCACAGGTTCGGAGCTGAGTTGGCGCGCATCCAGTCGGCCGTGGTGGAGTTCTTGGTCAGTCCGAGTGAGATGCCCACGCTGGCGGCGCCAGTCAGGGCAGTGTGCTTCAAAGCGTAAAGCTGATCGAGCGAAGAGTGCACCTGCGCTTCCTGAATCTGCTCGGTTGAGGCAGTGACCATCGCCGGATCGGACTTAAGTCCGTAAAGCGCCGAAACCTCGCTAGCCAGTGAGCCCAGCGATGCAACCTGAATGTCGCGTTCCTTGGCGACCTGTTCCAGACGCGAGTAGCGGTCCTTGAGCTGTTCCTGTTCGGTGCGCAACTGGTTATAGTGCGCGACCTTTTGCAGCATCCGCGTATAGGAGCTGGCGATCCCGGTGAGGCAGAGCGCAGCAATCCCCACCCCGGCCAGAAGTACGTAAACATATTGCACGGGAATGGAGATCTTGCGAAGCTGCCCAGCTTCGTCGCGAGCTACGAAAAATACATAAAAACGTTTACGCAATATCCTAATCTTTCGCCTACTAGATTTTTTCTTCGGAATCCTGCCAGAGCGGAACCGTCAGCTCGAGCTCGGAATCCTGATTCCACCAGCTGCATCAGGAGCAGGCTGGCCCTGCCATCATCCCCGGAACCAGGCAAGCCGAATGCCAATTTTACTGCAACTGACTCATGTTGCAGCACTTGGTTCGGCAAAGTATGTGTGAACGACGAGTTAACGGTAGCAAACCTGATTCGGCCTGTCAACCTCGCTACGACCCGTTGGACGATTACCAAGGCAGCGTAATTGGCTGTGCCCTTCCGGACAGATTACCGACGTAACCAGGCTGTTTACCACGTTTCCCAGCCCTCAGCCGCTCGCCAGCGCGCCCGCGTCTGCGGCCGAGTCCCAAACCAGCGGTATATTGATCGGGTATGCCTCTAGGCGAAAAGAAGCTGATTCAGCAGATCCGCCGTCGAGCCTGCGGGGGGTCGTCGCTGGTGACCGGCATAGGTGATGACTGCGCCGTGCTCCGCGTTCCGCCAGGCCACGAGTTGCTGGTGACCACCGACTTCACGATCGAAAACGTGCACTTTCGCCGCGATTGGCACCCTCCCGAACTGGTGGGGCGGCGCTGCCTGACCCGCGGGCTAAGCGACATCGCGGCCATGGGAGGCGAACCGCGGGCGGCGTTTTTATCCTTGGCCATTGCCGAAGACGTCCCGCAGAAGTGGGTAGATCGCTTCCTGAACGGACTGCTTGAGCTGGCGCAAGAGCACAAAGTTCCGCTAGCCGGCGGCGACACCGCGCAATCGGACCGCGGTATCCAGGCTGACATCGTAGTCGTTGGCTCGGTGCCGAAAGGAAACGCAGTGCTGCGCTCGGGGGCAAAGCCGGGCCAGCAGATTTATGTGACCGGCGAGTTGGGCGGCTCCGCGGCAGTGCTGGCGTGCCTGGGGGAATCGAAGCCGTCCGGAGCGGATCCCATGCGCTCTCCTAGAACCTTCCGGCTAAACGCGCCGCAACCGCGGGTGGCCGTAGGCCAGAGCCTGCGGCGCCGCGGACTGGCCTCAGCCATGATCGACATAAGCGACGGTCTTTCCACCGACCTTGAACACATCTGCCACGAAAGCCACGTAGGCGCCGAGATCGAGGCGGAGGCGATTCCGCGGGCGCAGGTTGGGCCGAAGAAAAAACCGGTCGCGCTCGAATTCGCATTGCACGGCGGAGACGACTACGAACTGCTCTTCACCTCCTCCGCCGCAGTTCCTGCGCAGATCGCGGGTGTTCCTGTGACCCGCATCGGCCGAACCGTGCGCTCCCGGGGCATGCGCTTGATCGGGGCCGATGGACGGCAGCGGCCGCTCGAAGCCAGGGGATGGGAGCACTTCGGAGGCAATTTGTAATTGGCAATTTGTAATCTGCAATTTGTTCCCAAAGGGGTGCGCCTCTCTGAAACCTTGAAACTTTGAAACCTCCTCCTAGTGACTTTCGTTACCTGCCCGTAATCACCCCAAGCAGCTAGAGTAAGCCCATGAGAAAAGCGCCGTTCCTCCTGGTGTTCAGTCTCGCCTTGTTGCTTCCAGCCTTCGGCCAGACGCCGGCGGCGCCTCGCGCCATCGACAACGATTTTGTGCAGAAGCAGTTTGGCAACCAGTTCACGCTGCTGCCCGAGGTTGGGATTGCGGTCGGCGATCTGGACGGCGACGGCGTGGAAGATATCATCATTGCCGCGCGCTGCAAGAGTCCGATGCTTGATCAAGCCGAGCACAATTACACCGTGATGGATCCCTACAACGATTTCTATGGTTATGGCAATCCCCAGGTCACGACCACGTTCAGCGCGATCGATCCCTCGCAGCGCAACCTGGTGGTGCTGATCATCTACGGCGCCGGCAAGGACGGCTGGCGCGCGGAGGCTCCCAAAGCGAAGTTCGTGATTGTGAACATGCCCTATCGCGCGATCTCCATTCGCAAGATCAAGCTGCGCAAGCGGACGGTCGAAGCGGTCTACGTCGAAGAAGCGAGCGACACCGGAGACAACTCGGCCCTGTTCTTTGACGGCAAGAAATTCCGCTACGTGCCCATGGGCGCAGACATGCAGTAAGTCTGTGTGGAGCGGACACTCCTGTCCGCTGCTGTCGACCTTGATTTTGATCCTTTCGAACACAACCAGTGCCCGCGGCTGCCCGATCCTATCGGTCCTAGTTTAGGCCCTCTCTCTTTTTTTTGATTGCCAGCCAGGTAATCGCGAGTCGCGCGAATTGCCGTTCGACCCCGCTTTTCCGCCGAACGCTGTGCTCGGTTGCGCATTTCGCGGAGCAGTGTGGTGAAATAATAGTAGATCGATATCAGATGACGAGTAGGTCAGTGGCAATACGCCGCAAACTTAAGGCGATCGAGCGGGACGCGCATGGATTATGGCAAATCCTGAAGGCCGTGGTGTCGACCGACCATCCTTTGCTGGCACATCTTATCCCGATCCGACGCTGCAATCTGGCTTGCACTTACTGCAATGAATTCGATGATTTCTCTAAGCCGGTGCCGACCGATGAGATGTTGCGGCGCGTGGATCGGCTGAAGGATCTGGGCACTTCCGTCATCACCATCAGCGGCGGCGAACCGATGCTGCATCCGCAACTGGATGACATCATTCACCACCTGCGGAAACGGCGGATCGTCTCGGGACTGATCACGAACGGATATCTTTTGGTCGCCGATCGCATCCAGCGGCTGAACCGCGCGGGCCTGGAGTGGCTGCAGATTTCGATTGATAACGTCAACCCCGACGAAGTTTCGAAGAAAAGCCTGAAGGTGCTGGACCGCAAGCTGGAGTTGCTCGCCGAGCACGCGGAGTTTCACGTGAATATCAATTCCGTGGTGGGCAGCGGGGTGAGCCATCCGCAGGACGCGCTCACCATCGGCAAGCGCGCGCTGGAGCTGGGATTCAGCTCGACCATTGGAATCATTCACGACGGTTCGGGACAAGTACAGCCTCTGAACGACGAGGAGCGGCGCGTGTATCACGAGATGAAGAACCTGGAGAAGCGCAGCTTCACGCGCGTGAACGCGTTTCAGGACAACATTGCTTTGGGGCGTCCGAATCAGTGGCGCTGCCGCGCTGGCGGTCGCTATCTCTATATTTGTGAAGACGGCCTCGTGCATTACTGCTCGCAGCAGCGCGGGTATCCGGGGATTCCTTTAGAGAAATATACGCTTGCCGATTTACGCCGCGAGTTTCATACCGAGAAGCCCTGCGCTCCGCATTGCACGGTGTCGTGCGTGCATCAGGTGTCGGTGCTGGATGCTTGGCGGGCCCCGCAATGGCCAGCGACGGCGTCGGAACCGGCGAGTGGATTAGTCCAGATCAAATAAGCTCTCAGCTGTCAGCTCTCCGCTCTCAGTAATTCCTTGACAGCTTGCGGAAAAAACTCACGTTTTCATTTTGTTTTGAAAGGGTGCGGCTTCAGCCGCACCGTAACTAGCGCAGAATCAATGCGGCTTCAGCCGCTGAGGGAACGACTGCGTCGAAGCAATCGAGTTTTTCCGCAAACTGTTGAACCGCAGAGACGCCGCGGAGAACCTTTCTAATAAGAACTAAAAAAACGAACTTTCTCCGCGTCGCTTGGGGGTGAAGCTTTTGATTTTACTGAGAACTGAGAACTAACAGCTGAGAGCTGCCTTTAGAACGTTGTCGCCACCGTAAACCGGAAGGTTTTTCTCGGCTCGAGCAGAGAGTAGGTTGAGCCCAGGGTCGAGAGCGTGGTCCGATAGGTGTAGTAGCCAGCGGCACCCGCCGGGAACATGCTGGCAGTAATCGGCACGGGTGGCGCGGCGCTGCCGTCCAGGCGAAGCGGGTTGTAGGCGTAGTAGATGCGGAAGGGCGCATTGACTACCGGAAGCATCGTCTGCAGTTCGAGCCCAGTCGACATGCGCGGCACCCAGTTGGTGCCGGGAACGGGCCGGAGATCCTGCGGCAAGACTTTTGGCGAAAGGTTTACGCCGCCCGAACACGCATACCCAGTCTGCGGACCGAGGATTGGACAGCCGAACAGAGTGCTGAGGAGAGTCTGGTACTGGACGGGGTTGATCTGCAACTGCGAGTCGCGCAGGATCGCGTTGGTACCCAGGTCGACAAAGGGAGCGATGGCAACCGGTCCGGCAATGGTGATGCGATATTCCAGGTTGCCGTGAATCGCGAAATCGCCGCCGGGAGTCACCAGTTGCTGGTAGGGGACGGGGATATTCCAGCAGTTCGCGGCACAGGCTCCGCCGGCGCCGGTCACCACAGGGAAGTGCGGGTTGGCCGGAACGAAGCTGCCATCGGGATTTCTGAGCGCAACGGTCTGGGCGCTGGGCAGGTAGGCGATCGGAGAAACGCTGCGAATATCGAAACCGCGCAAATCATTTTCACCGCCCAGGTAGGAGCGTTCAAATGGCGGGGCAACCACTCCGTTATAGCCGGTGATGAACGACCCCTGCACATTGTAACCGATCGCGTTGCGCCGCTTCTGCATGGGGAAAAACTGTTTGTACGAGACGATGGGCCGGATCGTGTAAACCGTGCCTCCGAGTCCAGCGAACTCCGCCCCGATAAACACGCTCTTACCCTTGTGCGGCGTGTAGTACGAATCGAGAGTGCTCATGCTGAAGCTGGGGGTGATTTTGCTGGTGATGATGCCGGCGAGCGCGTTGGGGCCGCTGATGCCGCGAAAGTTGAGATTACCGAACAAGAGTTTGGAAGAATTGCTGAGTGCGACCAGAGACGAGCGGTCGAAAGAATAGCTCATGCCAAAGCGCTTTAACGAACGGTGCAGGGGATAGCTTAAGGTCAGGCTAAAGCCGGTACTGGACTGCGAATAGTTCTGCAGGTTCTGCAAGTAGGCGGAGGGCAGGTTCAGATTCTGTCCGCTTAAAATGGCATACTGCTTCGCCTGATCATAGCTGGTTTTGCGGGTATAGACGTTGAAGCCAGCCTGGATGGGCCGGTCGAACAGATAGGGCTCGGTGAATCCGAACACCAGGTCGCGCTGCAAGGTACCGAGGCTGGCCTGCACCGAAAGCGTCTCGCCCAATCCCAGAAAGTTGTTGGTGCTGTAATTGAGGCCGACAAAGGCGCCGGCCAAACCGCTGACACCGCCCTGCAGTCCGATGCTGTTCTTTCCCTTTTCTTTAACTTTCAGGGTGAGATCGACGGTACCGGCCTTTTCGTCGAGATGCCGTTCGGTGGTGTTGGGATCGTCGGGTTTGAGCTGCTCGAAATAGCCGAGCTGGTTCAGGCGAAGCAGGCTGAATTCCCACAGGCGTGAGTTGTAAATCTGGCCCTCTTCCAGGACAATTTCGCGGCGAATGACTTTGTCGCGCGTAGTCGTGTTGCCCTGGAATTCGATACGACGGACGTAGAACTGCTTGCCTTCGTCGACATCGATGATCAGATTCACGATCTTCTTTTCGTCATCGAACTTAGTGTCAGGGACGGAAGTGAAGTTGATGTAACCGGCTTCGCCATAGGCTTTGCGCAGGTTCTCGAGACCCTTGGCGACTTTTTCGCGGCTGAAGATCTCGCCGTCCTTCATGGGAAAAAGGTTGCGCAAGGCGTTCACGTTCGCAATGGCTTTGTTGTTCTTGAAGGTGATGGTGCCGAGGCGATAGCGCTCGCCTTCTTCGATGGGCATGGTGATATCGACGGATTTTCCCAACCCGCTCTGGAGTCCCGGAACATGGAAGCCTTCGTGTCCGGTATCGTGGATTTCGGTTTTGGGCTCGTCGACCAGCACTTTGAAGTAGCCGCGGTTCTGGAACTCGGCGCGAACGCGCTCGGTATCTTCCTCGAGTTTGGTGGCGTCGTAGGTCTTGGCGAACAGATTTTCCAAAAAGATGGAATGCGGGATGCCGATGGGCTTGAGGTTCTTCATGGCCGCTCGCAGAGTGCGGTCATTGATATGTTTATTACCCCGGAAACGAATGCGTCCAACCTTGACCTTGGGTCCCTCTTTGATGACGAAGGTGACGCCGACGGCCGCGGGTGGGATGGGGCGGATTTCAGTGCGGATCGTGGCGAACTGACGCCCGTGTTCGGCGAGCAGTTCCTTGAGCACCACTTCGGCTCTTTTTATCTTGGTGGGATCGTATTGGTTTTCCACCGAAAGTCCGACCTTGCGCTCCTTGAAGCGGTCGAGGACGTCGCTGGTGGAAACGGCATTGAGGCCGGTGTAGTTGATTTCGCGGATGGTGGGCCGCTCTTTGAGATAAATGTGCAGAATCCAGCCCTTGGGACTCTGCTCGCGCTCGAAGCGGATGTCCTCAAAGTAGCCAGTATTCCAGAGAGCGTTGAAGTCGCGTTCGATGGCGGCCGGATCGTAGACGTCTCCGGCCTTGGTGAAGATACGGGCCCTGACGGTATCGGCAGGAATACGCCGATTGCCGTGCACGACGATGCCGACAACGAGATCCTGCTGGCCAAAAACGGGAGCGGCCAGAAGCAAGAACATAAGCCAGCCCAGGAGCCGATTCCACCCGGAACTCCGCTTCCAAACTCTTGGGGACAAAGAAGATGGAAACCTCGTGGGCACGCTCCGCGGGCCCGTGTCGGGGCCAAGCCGCGCACACCACACAGGGATTGCCTGATGACGGCGATGAATTGCAACTACCTCGAAAAACTAGAGTTAGGAAAACGGTAATTATACGGTAGAGAGTGAAAACCGTCCAAGGTGAAGAGCAGCGCTTTTAGCTCCCAGCCGCGAGCTTCTAACGTCTTGCAGAAAGCCAAAGGCTGGCAGCCGTTTCCCCTTTAGGAATTCCTCCCGAAAGTCACGCCCGAAAAAGTTCTACCTCAACACAGACGGAATAGAAGGTCGCCGCGTTGCCTAGATCGGTAAGTTTTTCTGAAGTGAGCACATTAATATTCGTGCCGCCGGAGCTGAATCGTGCCCAATCGAGCCGCGCGGCGACGACACCGGGAGATACGGAGCTTTTACTTCCGGAACCATTGCCAGGACCGTTGCTTCCAGAACCATCAATGCGAGCTCGAAGGACAATTTCGCCGCGCCCGTTGAAGACGCGAACGCGGTCGCCATGGCGAATGCGGCGCGCTTCGGCGTCGCTGGGATGCATCTCGAGATCGCCGATCCATGGCTCCATATCACGCACTGACGCCACATTGGCGAAAGACGAGTTGAGATGGTTGTCGGGCTTGCGGGCGAGAAGTTCAAGCGGGAAGCCCGCGGCTTTCGAACCGGAGCCGTGGCGCGATTCGTGGGGAGGAGTGAAGGCGACGACCGGATCGAGCCCTTGAAGCTTGAGAGTTTCGCTGAAAAACTCGGCCTTGCCGCTGGGCGTCGGGAACTTGCCTTGGGCGAAGGGAAGAAAAGGTTCGACAGAGGCACGGTTCACGTGGGGACGGACGCCCTCGGGAGCCTGCCCTGAGCGAAGTCGAAGGGTCCCGCCGAGCGAAGCTCGGCGAGAAGCGTCGTCGCTTTGGAAATTCAGCCGGATGCTGTGCTCGCGCTCCAATCGCTCGCGCGAAATTCCTTTTAGCCACGGGTTGGGCGAATCCAGTGCGCGATCGATCATGGAATCCACCGTTTCGCGAAAACACTCGTCCTCAAAACCCATGCGTTCGGCTAGCGCGCGAAACATTTCGACATTCGACCGGCATTCACCCAGCGGCTCCATCGCCTGATCGGACACCTGGAGATAGTAATGCCCGTAAGCAGCCTGCAAGTCTTTGTGCTCGAAAAACGTAGTAGCTGGCAGCACGATGTCGGCGTAATCGGTAGTGTCGGTGAAGAACTGCTCGTGGACCACGGTAAAAAGATCGGGGCGCATCAATCCGCGGATGACCTCATTATGGTTGGGGCAAACCGCTGCCGGATTGGAGTTGTACACGAAGAGCGCCTGGATGGGTGGCTCCATCGTCGTCGAGTTCAACACGCTGCCGAGTTGCACCATGTTGACGGTCCGGGCGGGCCGTCCCAGGTTTTTCCGCATCAACTCCGGCATTTCGAGCGCTTCACGATTCAAACCGAACGAGCCGCTGAGCGAGAGCTGAAGTCCGCCACCGATTTCTTTCCACGATCCGATCAAACAAGGCAGCATAGTCACCGCGCGCATCGCCATGCCCCCGCGTTCGGAGCGCTGGATGCCATAGTTGACACGGATTACGGAGGGACGCACGCTGGCATACTCGCGCGCGAGTTGGATGATGTCGCCAGCGGAGATGCCGGTCCACTGCGCGACTTTTTCGGGCGGATACTGCTGCGCGCGAGATTTCAGGTTTTCGAAACCCACCGTGTGGCGGGAAACGTAGTCGGCGTCGTAGAGATTTTCGTTGATGATGACGTGCATCAGGCCGAGCGCCAGCGCGGCATCGGTGCCGGGATTGATCGCCAGGTACCAGTCGGCGCACTTGGCCGTGCGCGTGCGATAGGGATCGATAACCACCAGCTTCGCGCCTTTGCGGCGAGCCTCTTCGATAAACGGCCAGAGATGGACGTTGTTGCCATGAATGTTCGCTGCCCAGGCAATGATGTAGCGCGAGTGCGCGAACTGCTCCGGCTCGGTGCCGAGCTTGACGCCAATCACCGATTTCAAGCCCTCTTCGCCGGCGCTGGAGCAAATGCTGCGCTCCAGTTGCGAGGCGCCCAGGCGATGGAAGAAACGCCGATCCATGGAAGCGCCGTTGAGCGCGCCCAGTGTGCCTCCGTAGGAGTAGGGCAAGATGGATTCGCAGCCGTATTGGGCAATGGCCCGGCGCAAGCGATGGGTGATTTCGTCGAGGGCCTCGTCCCAGGAAATGCGCCCAAACGCACTTTGTGGAGCGGAGGGCGTCCCCGCCCGTCCTTCCCGCAGCGAAGCGGACCCTTTCGGTTTCGTTCGTATCATCGGATAAAGCACGCGCTCCGGCGAGTACACGCGGTCCAGATACTTGGCGACTTTCGCACACAGGAATCCGCGCGTGACCGGGTGTTCGCGATCGCCCTGAATCTTCGTGGCCCGTCCGTCTTCGATGGTGATCAGCACGCCGCAGGCATCAGGGCAATCGTGCGGGCAGGCGGCATGGACGACGCGCTTCATTCCAGCGATTATAAGGTCAAACGCGTTAACCACTAAGGGCGCGAAGGATTACGAAGGAAAAGCATTGCACATCCGAGTGGTGCCCTGCTACCTTGGCCCTGTTATCGTGCAGCTATCGCCCTTCGGAATTCTTCGCGGAGTTACTTCGATGCGAACGCTTCTTTCCTCTTTGTTGGTGGTTCTTTGTTTAAGTGCGGCGCTGCCTGCGCAGAACGGGTGCAGCGGAATGTCTCTTGGCATCGGCGCGAGCCTGAACGGATTCATCCTGTTCCCGGCCGACAATCTTTGGAACCAGAACATCGCCGCCGCACCGGTCGATCCGAATTCAGATGCGTACATCAATTTCATCGGCGAATCGACGCCTCTGCACCCGGATTTCGGCTCGGGTCTGTACGCCGGGCAGTCCATCGGAATTCCATACATCGTGGAGAGCGGTTCGCCGCTCGTGAACATCAAATTCACGGAATACGGCGACGAAAGCGATCCCGGACCCATGCCGATTCCCTCGAACGCTCCCATCGAGGGGTATCCGCATCCCGGCAATGGCGACCGGCATGTGCTGGTGCTCGACCGCGACAACTGCTGGCTTTATGAACTGTACAATTCGCATCTGCTCAAGAATGGAAACTGGAATGCCGGATCGGGCGCCGTGTGGGATTTGCTGAACGATGAGCAAAGGCCTTACACGTGGACCTCGGCTGACGCTGCCGGGCTGCCAATTTTCCCGGGACTGGCGCGCTACGACGAAGTTGCGGCGGGCGCGATTCAGCACGCGTTGCGCTACACGCTCGAATACAGCCAGGCGGCGTTTACTCCTCCCGCGAGTCATTGGGCGGCAAATTCGACCGACCCTTACGCCGCCGTGATGGGCATGCGATTGCGCCTGAAGTCGAGCTTCGACATATCTGGATTTCCTCCGCAGTCGACGGTGATTCTCACGGCTCTGCAGCAATACGGAATGATCATGGCGGATAACGGCAGTTCGATATTCATCAGCGGAGACCCCGACGATCGCTGGGACAATAACGACTTGGCAGCGCTGAAAAGCGTGCCGGCCTCGGCGTTTGAAGTCGTGCTGATGAACCCGATCTACACGCAGAACAATATTCCGCAGGGACCGAATCCGACGATTACGAGCTTTACCGCCAATCCGCAGACAGTTTCGAAGGGTTCGCCAGTGACTTTGAGTTGGAGCGTTACCAACGGCGAATACAACATTGTTTCACCCCAGGTAGGAGTGGTGCGGGGAACTTCCGCGACGGTCGTGCCAACAGAAACGACCACCTATACGCTTTATTCAACGAACCAGTACGGACGGAGCACGGCTAAGGTGAAGGTAACGGTGCAATGACGGCCTGCACGTTCCGTCTCTTCTGCTCGTCTCAACTGCCTGTGGGATCTGCATCTTGCGACGGACTGCAGATCCCTCGCTTCGCTCGGGATGACAATTGATAAGTTGGGGGTGGAAGTCTGAGGAGGCAGGGAGCGGACAGGAGTGTCCGCTCCACACGGGCAGCTACACCCGAGCAGCTATTTGAACTCCAACACTTCTTTTTCCTTGCCCTTGCTCATCTCTTCCATTTTTTTGATTTCGTCGTCGGTGAGCTTCTGGATTTCGTCGAGCGCGCGCTTTTCGTCGTCTTCGGCAATTTTCTTGTCTTTCAGCGTCTTCTTGATGGCGTCGTTGCCGTCGCGGCGGACATTGCGCACCGCGGTGCGATGATCTTCAAGAATGCGGTGCAGGTGCTTGACCATATCCTTCCGGCGCTCTTCGGTGAGCGCGGGCACGGGCACGCGGATCAGTTTGCCGTCGTTCATTGGATTGAGGCCGAGATCGGCGCTGCGGATTGCCTTTTCGATGGCCCCAAGCTGCGAGGTATCGAACGGCTGCACCGTGATCATCTGCGGCTCGGGCGCGTGGATTTGGGCGACCTGGTTGAGCGGCATTTGCGTACCGTAGTAGTCGACCGAAACCGTGTCGAGCATGTGAACGTTGGCGCGCCCGGTGCGCGTGGCGGCCATTTCGCGGCGGAAGTCTTCCACCGCCTTATCCATCCGCGTCTTGAGTTGGGCAAAAACTTCTTTCAGGGCAGGATGAGCCATAGCTCTCAGCTCCCAAACATGGCGATATAGAACCGTGCATTATAAACTGCTTTTGGCTATTAGCTTTTGGCTTTTAGCTAAAGGCTAACAGCAAACAGCTAACAGCCTTCACGCACTCACCAGCGACCCGATCTTCTCTCCCAGCACGACTCTCCGAATATTCCCGCGCTGATTCAGGTTGAAAACGATGATCGGCAGATTATTGTCTTTGCACAACGAAATCGCGGTCGAATCCATCACCTTGAGACCCTGCTTCAGCACGTCCATGTAGGTAAGGGTCTCAAACTTCTTCGCGTCCTTCACTTTCATCGGGTCGGCGTCGTAGATGCCGTCAACTTTGGTGGCTTTGAGAATGGCATCGGCTTTGATTTCCATGGCGCGCAATGAAGCGGCTGTGTCGGTCGAGAAATATGGATTGCCGGTACCGCCGGCGAAGATGACGACGCGACCTTTTTCCAGATGCCGGATGGCACGACGCCGGATGAAGGGCTCGGCCACCTGGTTCATCTCGATCGCCGTCTGTACGCGGGTGAAGACACCCTGTTTTTCCAGGGCATCCTGCAATGCCAGCGAGTTAATGACGGTGGCCAGCATGCCCATGTGATCGGCGGAAACGCGATCCATGTTTCTGGCCTGGTCGGCCACCCCGCGAAAAAAATTGCCGCCGCCGACGACGATCGCCATCTGGATGCCGAGATTGTGTACGTCGGCAAGTTCCGCCGCGACTTCATGAATGCGGAGGGTGTCGACCCCGAAGCCTTGCGTGGCGGCAAGGGCTTCGCCAGAGATTTTCAAAAGAATGCGTTTGAAGATGGGATTTGGCATGAAAAAGCAGATCCTTCGCTCCCCCACCCCATCCGGCAAATGCGGCCGGCTGGGGGCCCCGGTCGCTCAGGGTGACAATCGGCTACAAGGAAGCATAAATCAAAAGGGACGCCGCAGCGCCCCTCAATTATTCGGCTGCTACTTGGCAGCCGGTGCGGTTGGCTCGCCGCCCTCGTCGGGCTTGCTGTTGACGAAAGCGACGGTAGCGGTGGCATCGCCAACTTTGAAGCGGGCAAAGCGGCGGACCGCGATGTTCTCGCCGAGCTTGCCCACTTTGGCCGCGATCAGTTGCGAAATGCTGATGGTCTGGTCTTTGATGAAGGGCTGCTCCAGCAGGCACACCTCTTCGTAGAACTTTTCCATCTTGCCGGCGACAATCTTTTCGACCACGGGCGCGGGCTTGCCAGTAGCGGCAGCCTGAGCGCGATAAATGTCTTTCTCGCGCTCAAACGCTTCCGGCGTCACATCTTCTTTGCGAACAAATTTCGGATCGCTGGCCGCAATGTGCATGGCGATGTCGTGCACCAGCTCTTTGAAGTCATCGGTGCGGGCCACGAAATCACTTTCGCAATTGACTTCGACCAGCACGCCAATCTTGCCGCCAGCGTGAATGTAGTGGGCCACCGAACCTTCGCTCGTCACACGCGTCGCTTTCTTGGCTGCGACTGAAACACCCTTTTTGCGCAGCACCACAACCGCATCTTCCATGTTTCCTTTGGCTTCGGTCAAGGCCTGTTTGCAGTCCATCATGGGCGCTCCGGTTTTTTCCCGGAGCTCCTTTACCTGTGCAGCAGAAATATTTGCCATAGTAGTGCTCATAGGACCTCAGGTTTCAGAGTTTCAAGGTTTCAGAGTTTCGGGGTTTCAAGGAGGGTCACTCGGAGGGCCACACTGAGATCGAATCAAGATTGCAACCCTGAAACCTTGCAACCTTGAAACCTTGAAACCTGCGTTGTACTAGAACCGGCGCGTCTCCGCTTGCAGTTCGTCGACATCTTCCGTAGCGGCCGTGGGACGCTTGCGCGTGCCCTTGCCCAGGACGTCTTCCATGCGGATCTCTTCCCCTTCGGGGCTTGTGCCGTCGGCTCCCGCAACCGCAGCAACAGGTTCCCCTTCCGCCGCCACTCCAGAAAGCTGAGCCTCGGCGCCTTCGACTTCAGCCGCCACTTCGGGCGCAGCCACCGCCTGAATCTCCGCCATCTGCTTGTCGTCGCGGGCATGAACGCCCTCGGCGATCGACTCGGAAATCTTCGAAGTGAAAAGCCGGATCGCCCGCAGTGCGTCGTCGTTGCCCGGAATCACGTAATCCACTTCGCTCGGGTCGCAGTTGGTATCGACTACCGCGACCACGGGAATGCCCAGCTTGCGCGATTCGCGCACCGCGATCTGCTCTTTGTTGGAATCGATGACGAAGATCGCATCGGGCAACCGCGTCATATTCTTGATGCCGGCAAGGTTCGCCTGCAGGTGCTTGCGCTCACGCTCGAGCTTGATCACTTCCTTCTTCGGAAGCAGATCGTACCGGCCATCGGTGGCCATGTCGTCAAGCTCTTTGAGCCGCTTTACGGATTTCTGCACGGTGACCCAGTTGGTCAGCAGACCACCCAACCAGCGCTGGTTCACGTAGAACATCGAGCAACGCTGTGCCTCCTCGGCAATCGCGTCCTGCGCCTGGCGCTTGGTGCCCACGAAGAGGATAATTCTGCCCTCGGCCGCCAGATCCTGCACGAATTTGGACGCTTCCTTGAACATCTTCAGCGTCTTCTGCAGGTCAATAATGTAAATGCCATTGCGCTCACCGAAGATATACTCCTTCATCTTCGGGTTCCACCGCTTGGTCTGGTGCCCGAAGTGAACGCCTGCTTCGAGCAACTCCTTCATCGTGATGTTAGCCAATCAACCTCCTCAGTTGGTCTGCATCCGGACACTCACAGGCTCCGGATTGCCATTCCCGGTCACCCCATCTCAGCCGAGGTGGGGAAATGAATTGAACACCCAAAATCAGTCGTTTGCCGTCGGTCGTTAGTCGTTCGCAAACGACCATCGACGAACGACCGTCGATTATCTCTTCGAGAACTGGAAGCGCTTTCTGGCGCCTTTTTGTCCGTACTTCTTGCGCTCTTTGGCGCGCGGATCACGGGTTACCATGCCCTCCGCCTTGAGCTTACCGCGCAGTTCCGCGTTGAACTCCATGAGCGCGCGCGTGATGCCGAGCCGCACCGCATCCGCTTGCCCAGCGACTCCGCCGCCGCACACATTGGCCAGCACGTTAAACGTCGCCGCGCTATCGGTCGAGACCAGCGGCGACTTCGCAGCGATGCGCTGCGACGGCGTCACAAAGTATTCTTCGAACCCTTTGCCGTTGACCTTGAACTCGCCGCTGCCCGGACGAAGAAACACCCGCGCGATCGCGGCTTTACGCCGTCCGGTTCCGTAGTATTGAACTGTTTCAGCCATTTAGCCCTCAGCACTCAGCCGTCAGCCTTCAGCTAACCCGGGTGCTTGTCACCCTTTCAAAATTTTCGTGGCGCCGGTTTCCTGAGACCTGACACCTGGCACCTTGTTTCCTACGCAAACACCTTTGTTTCCGGCTTCTGCGCTTCGTGCGGATGCTTATCTCCCCGGTAAACCTTCAGCTTGGTAAACATCTGCTTGCCCAGCTTGTTCTTGGGAAGCATGCGCGACACGGCGTCTTCGATCACCAGCTCCGGCTTGCGCACCATGCGCTTCTTCATCTCTTCCGAGCGCAATCCACCGGGATAGCCCGTATAGCGGTGATAGACCTTCTGATCCGTCTTCATGCCGGTGATCTTGATCTTCTCGGCATTGATGATGACCACGTGGTCGCCAGTGTCGATAAATGGCGTGTACTTGGGGCTCTCTTTGCCCATCAGAATGCGGGCTACGCGCGAGGCCAAGCGGCCGAGCGGAAGTCCGCTCGCATCCACCACAAACCACTTGCGCGCAATATCTCCCTCTTTAGGGAAATAGGTTGACATCGGAAATCTCCCAGAAAATTAAAGAACGCTATGAAGACCGCTGAGTGCCCTGAATCAGTATTCCATCCACGCAGAACGCGCGCTAGGTGTTCCAGGCGGGCAGCCGCAGGACTTCCAAAGAGATTCAAGGATAGCCCAGCTTCGCCGCGCTTGTCAACGGCTTGCGCTCGCAAGTCCTGTGCCTTTAGGACAATACCCGCCAAATCGAGGGAATCAGCCCTATCTTGAAGGCACTATCTTGTGGGTCAATTGCCCCCATCAGCGCGTTGGTAGCCGATAACAGAAACACTCCACCACGTGGTCGTTGACCATCCCGGTAGCCTGCATGAAGGCATAGCAGATGGTCGAGCCGACGAAACTGAACCCCCGCTTCTTCAAATCCTTGCTCATCGCATCCGATTCCGGGGTGCGTGCCGGAATCTTCTGTCCCAACCGCCGGGCGTTCACCAGCGGTCTGCCTCCGACAAACTGCCAAATATAGCGGTTGAACGATCCGCACTCTTTCTGCACCGCCAGAAATGCCCTGGCATTCCCTACCGCCGAAGCGATCTTCAGCCGGTTGCGGACGATTCCCTCATCGCGCAGCAGCCGCTCGGTCTTCCGCCGGTCGTAGCGTGCGATTTTCTTCGCGTCGAATCCGGCAAACGCCGCACGATAATTTTCACGCTTCCGCAGGATCGTGTCCCAGCTCAAACCCGCCTGCGCGCCTTCCAGAATCAGGAACTCGAACAGCACCCGGTCGTCATGTTGCGGGACGCCCCATTCATTGTCGTGATAGAGGATTGATAGATCGTTACTCGGCCAGGCGCAGCGAACTACATTTGCTTTCGGTGTTTTCATCCTTAAAACCACAAACGGGTGCCCCGCCTTTCGCGCTTTTCGAAAGGTGGGATTCCACAACCCTGTCCCTCTTGGGATTCTAGCGAACCCTTACGCCGCTAACTGCCCGCTGAGCACGCCTTCGATCCTGCGCAGTTCCTCGGCCGCGAATTTCAGATTCTTCAGCGCCGTCACATTGTCGTCCACCTGCGACACTTTGCTTGCTCCTACGAGCGCGCTCGTGATGCGCGGATCGCGCAGCACCCACGCCACCGCCATCTCGGCCAGCGTCTGCCCGCGCTGCCGCGCGATTTCATTCAGGGCACGAACTTTGGCAAGCTTGTCTTGGCCGATATCTTTTTTCTTCAGAAAGAAGTCGCGAGCCGCGCGCGAGTCGCTCGGGATCCCGTTTAGATAGCGATCCGACAGCAAGCCCTGTGCCAGCGGACTGAAGACGATCGCTCCCACACCTTCTTTTTCCAGCATGTCCAGCAATCCCTGCTCGGGATCGCGCACCAGCATCGAATATCTCGGCTGATGAATCAGGCAGGGCGTTCCCAAGTCGCGCAAAATCCCGATCGCCTCGTTACTCTGTTTTGCGTTGTAGGATGAAATGCCCGCGTAGAGAGCCCGTCCCGAGCGTACTGCCGTATCGAGCGCGCCCATCGACTCTTCCATCGGTGTGTCGGGATCGGGCCGATGGTGATAGAAGATATCGACATAGGCGAGCCCCATGCGCTTCAGGCTCTGGTCGAGGCTGGCCAACAGATATTTACGCGAGCCGTGGTCTCCGTAAGGCCCAGGCCACATATCCCAGCCCGCTTTGGTCGAGATGATCAGTTCGTCGCGGTAAGGAAGGAAGTCTTTCTTCAGAATCTGACCGAAAGTTTCTTCCGCCGAACCATACGGAGGGCCGTAGTTGTTCGCGAGATCGAAATGCGTGATGCCGAGATCGAAAGCGCGGCGCAGCATGGCGCGAGAGTTTTCAAAGTTGTCGACACCTCCGAAGTTATGCCACAGCCCGAGCGACACGGCGGGAAGTTCGATGCCGCTGCGACCGGAGCGGCGGTATTGCATGGAGTCGTAACGTTTGTCGTCGGCGACATACATAGTGATTTTCCCTCAGCGCCTGAACAGCTTGCGGAAAAACTCGCGCTTCGTATCAGGGTATCGCTTTAGCGATACCGCAAGTCGTTTGAAATCAGATGCCCCTTTAGGGGCCGAGCAGCGCGAATCGACTTTTTCCGCAAACTGTAAAGGCGCATTAAGCTGACGCATTAACCGCAGCGCTGAGCGCTGCGCCACCTAAAGCCGGGAACAGACGGGAATAATTCTACGAGGTCAATCGTATCTTTCGTAACGAATCGAAGTACGATCCCAGCCCAGACTCTTCAGCAACTCGCGATTCGCCCTCACCATCTTGGCGAGGCCGCAGATATAGGCATGCATACCGGTACGGGTGCCGACGATTTCCAGCAGATGTTCCTGCACATATCCGCGGAGCCCTGTCCACTCTGCGGCGCCCCGGCTCAACGTCGGCAGAAAATGAAAGTTGGCGTGCGTGGCGGCCAGATGCTCAAACTCCTCGCGATAATAAATGTCCTGCTCGCGGCGAGCGCCGAACAGCAGCCACAGTTGGCGTCCCTGATGACGACCGGTCTTTGTCAGGTCATCGTCGTCCAACAGCCAGTGCAGCATGGAGCGGAACGGCGCAATTCCGGTTCCAGTGGCAATGAACACGGTGTCGCGCGGCGGCGGATGCAAAATGAAATTGCCGAACGGCCCTTGAAAAGTGACCTCGGCGCCGGCCTCGAGACTGCAGAGATGGTTCGACATGAATCCATCGTGCACGCGATTCAGGCAGAAAGCGACATGTCCGTTCTCAGACGGTGGCGACGCGATCGAATAGGGACGTGTGATCTCCTCACCCTCGGGAGTCGCAGCCTTCACCGAAAGCCATTGTCCGGGCACAAAGCCGAAATGAGTTACTCCCTTCACCTTCAGTTCAAGGTGCTTGGTAAACTCGGAGAGCGGCACGGAGCGAAGCACCTGTGCGTCGAAAGTTTTAAACTGAGCCATCGTTCAGTTGTTAGATGATGGAGAGCGGTCCGAGGACGCTCTGCACTGACTCTGCGTCGAAGTTCCGGCGCAAATCTGAGTCGAAGCGATGTAGCTATGGCCCCGACATCCGCCGCAATGACGATGCCTGAACTTCCGGATCCATCGCGGAAGTCGCGCGCGCCGACTCCGGGAAAAGACGAATTCGGGTTCGTGTGCGCGTTGGCGGGCGCGGAGTTGACTCCGGCGCGCCGCGAGCGGATCGCGAACTGCGACTATCAGGCGCTCGATTGGAGAGAAGTTCTTCGTCTGGCGGAGCACCATGGTGTGCTTCCGCTCGTGGCCCACAATCTGCTTGAATCTGGTGGCGTTGAAAATGCCCGCGGGTTGCCACCGGCAATCGAACGCTCTCTGCGTTCTGCTTACGAAGCGAATCTGCGCCGCAGTTTGTGGTTCACCGCCGAACTGGCGCGCATCATGCAGCATTTTGAGGCTCGCCAGTTGCGTGCGCTCCCCTACAAAGGCCCAGTCCTGGCGCAATCGCTTTACCATGATCTGACGCTGCGAACTTTTTCCGATCTCGACTTTCTGATTTGTAGCGCCGACTTCGAGCGTGCAAAGCAGGTCCTGGCCGAAATCGGATATCGTCCCGCTGCGGAACTTTCTCCCGCTGTCGAACGGTTTTGGCTCCGCACAGGCTACGAGCGCTCGTTTGATAGCGCCGCTGGACGGAACCTCGTCGAACTCCAGTGGGCGTTGCTTCCGCACTTTTACACCGTCGATTTACCCGTGGACGATCTGTTTGCGCGTGCGGGCCGGACGGTTGTGGGCGGATGCGAGGTCCCGTGCCTGTCTCCCGAAGATTCTTTGCTGGCGCTCTGCCTGCACGCCGGCAAGCACCTTTGGACGCATCTTATCTGGCTGACGGACATTGCGGAGATTGTGCGATCTCCATCGCAAACTCATGCCATTGACTACGCGCTGCTGTTTTCCCGCGCGCGCACGCTCGGAATCATGCGTATCCTTGCCGTAAGTTTCTGGCTGGCGAAAAACGTTCTTGGGGTGGATATCCCCAAGTCCCTCGAGGAAGTCATCGCAGCCGATCTTCAAGCTCCCATTCTTGGCGCTGAATTCGCCGGACGTCTCGCAAACAGTGCGGGCTATGATTTCGAATCCACGGAATATTTCCGCCTGATTCTGAAACTCCGCGAACGACGCGGCGACCGCTGGCGATACTTGTGGCGGCTAGTCTGGACGCCAAGCGCGGGAGATGTTGCGGCGGTGCGCTTGCCGGAAGCGCTGTTTCCCCTGTATAGAATCGTGCGCATAGGGAGACTAACGCGAAAGGTTTTACTGAGAACTGAGAACTGAGAACCGACAGCCGAGAGCTGGATTCAGTGCATTTCGCCGTCCCCCGGCGCAACATCGGGAGTGTCAACCTTCCGTGCGACAGCCGCGTTTCCAGGCGCAGGCGCAGGCGCGGACTGGAATTCCCCAGCATCTTTCCCGGCCAAAGCGACGTTCATGAACTGTATCCAGATGGGTAAAGCGGCGCGGGCTCCAGTCTCTTTTTCGCCGAGCGATTTCTTCTCGTCGTAGCCGATCCACACGCCGCAGGTGAGCGTCGGAGAAAAACCCACAAACCACGCGTCGGTAAAATCGTTAGTCGTGCCCGTTTTCCCCGCCAGCGGAAACGGCATTTTTGCGGCCGCAACCGCCGTGCCATGCAGCACCACTTCGCGCAGCATTGAGGTCATAATACGAGCGGTTCGCGAACTGACGACGTCTTTAATGTCTGAGAAATCTTCTTCCAGAATGCGCCCTTCGTAGTCGGTCACCTTGGTGATGTAGCGCGGAGCGACGCGCACGCCGTCGTTCGGAAAAACGCTGAAGGCGGAAGTCTGCTCCAGCGGCGTGATTTCCGCCGACCCCAGCGCCACCGGAAGATAGGCGGGAATGTTGGCGGTAATGCCAAAACGGTGCGCGTATTCGATCACCGTCTTGATGCCGACGCGGTCGGCTAGTTTGAGCGCGGGAATATTTCTGGATTGCGCCAGCGCACGTCGCAGCGTGATGGTGCCTTCAAATTTGGCGTCGTAGTTGTGCGGCGAATAAGGGCCCGAGGCAGTTTGAAACGTGACCGGCGCGTCCACGATCGTGTCGTCCGGGCTGCCGCCTTGGTCGATCACGGCGGTATAAACGTACGGCTTGAACGACGATCCGACCTGCCGCAAAGCCTGCGTGGCGCGGTTGAACTTCGAAAGATTGAAATCGCGTCCGCCGACCATGGCTTTGATTTCTCCCGTCGCATTGTCGATGGCGACGAGCGCTCCTTCGGTTCCCGAATCCTGCTCCAGGCTGACATGCGCCTTTCCACCAGCATCGAGCGAGAGCACTTTGATGTAGACAACGTCGCCCGCGTGGAAAATTTCGGGAAGCTTGAGCTTCGTCTTCAGCCAGGCCACATCGGACGGCGCGATCGTCGCCGAGCGCTGTCCGAAGTGAATCTCCGCAGCGCCTGGCGTGACTTGCGTGACGAGGGCGTGCATGTATCCGTTCACTTCGGGTTCCTCATCCCAATCGGGATCCACGTATTTATCGATTTTTTCTCCCTGCGCAATCACGTTGAGGAGTTTGCCGTGCCAGCCGTGGCGGCGTTCATAAGCGGCGAGGCCGTCAAGCAGCGCCTGGCGCGCGGCGTTTTGCAGATCCATATCGAGCGAGGTGTAAACGCGCAGGCCGCCTTCATGCACCTGGTCGGTGCCATATTTCGTTTCGAGGTAACGCCGGATTTCCTCCACATAGTGCGGAGCCAGCGAATTCGGGTCTTTCTGCAAATCGAGCACGATTGGCTTGCCCTTGGCTTCCGCCGCCTGGGCCGCGGTGATCTTGCCATCCTCCAGCATGGCATTGAGCACCAAGTTGCGCCGTTTGAGGGCGCGGTCGGGATGGTTGATGGGTGAATAATATTGCGGCGCCTTGGGAAGTCCGGCCAGCAGCGCGGCTTCTTCCAGAGTCAATTTCTTTGCCGGTTTGCTGAAATAGTATTCCGACGCCGCTTCATAGCCGTAAGCGCCATGCCCGAGGAATATCTGGTTGGCATAGAGCGTAAAGATCTGCGGCTTGGTAAAGCGGCGCTCGATCTGAATCGCCAGCAGCGCCTCCTGCACCTTGCGATAGAACGAGCGGTCGGGAGAGAGAAACAGATTGCGCGCAAGTTGCATGGTGAGCGTGGATGCCCCTTGCACTTTTCCGCCCGATTCGATGTCGCGATAAGCCGCACCGACGATGCGCCAGATGTTGATGCCCGAGTGCCGGTAGAAATCCTTGTCTTCGATCGAGACCAGCGCAGTACGCAGCACTTCCGGATAGTCGTCATACGTGGCGATGACGCGCCGCTGCAGCGCAAAGGTGCCGATAACTCTGCCCCGTCCATCGTAGAGTTCGGTGACCGAACTGGGCCGGTACCGTTCGAGTTCCTCGACTTGCGGCAGATCGGTCGAATAGACGAGCAACAGCCCCGCGGTCGCGCCCACCGCGGCGGAGAGCAGGACGAGCAATCCAAACACGACCACTCCGACCAACTTCCGTCCCGCAATTTCAAAAGTGGGAGGATGTCGATAGATGACTTTCAAAGCCAAGTTCAAAGTCTCAGGGTTTCAATATGAAATGGTATCGCAAAGCCGAGCTTCGAGGTTTCTCAGCGCTCATCGTTGACGGAAGCATCAAGCATTTGCTCTCAAGTTCGTAGCAGCCAAAAAAATCGCCCGCCGAAGCGAGCGATCTTGACTTTGAAACCTTGAAACTCTGAAACCTTGAAACCTTATCCTTTCGTCCCCCGGTTCTTCAGCACTTCCAGCGCTTTGTTCAGTTGGTCGTCGGTCATGTTCTTCGGTTTCTCATCTTTTTTATCGCCAGGCTTGGCGCCGGGAGCTGCCTGCTCGTCCTCGTCTGGCAACCCGCCTTCGTCTTCGGTGGAGTCAGCGACCAGCACATTCGGCGTCACCGAAACATCCTGAATCGCTTTTCCGCTCGGCGAGTAGTACTTCGCGACCGAAAGAATCAGCGCGGAGCTGTCCGGCATCTCGATCAGTTTTTGCACCGAGCCATCGCCGAAGGTCTTGTCTCCCACCACGTCGCCGCGCGCATTCTCGAGAATGGCGGAGGCCACAATTTCGGCGGGTCCCGCCGTGCCGCGATTCACCAGCACCGCCACTGGAAGCTTGGTGATGTCCTTGGCGGGATCGGCGCTGAAAGCCTCGCGCGGATACTTCTGCCCTTGCAGATAAGTAATGGTGCCATGGTCCAGAAAAAGATTGGCGGTGGCAACGCCCTCGGCTTCCACGCCTCCGGCTGCGTTGCGCAGATCGAGCACCAGCTTCTTTGCTCCCTGTTTTTGCACGTCGGCAATCTTGGCGGCGATCTCCTGCGACTTGCCTTCAGGGAACGCGTCCACCTGAATGTAGCCGACGTTGTCGGCAAGCATCTTTTCGCTGACCGGCGGAATCGCAACGATGTCGCGCGTGACTACAACCTTCTGCGGTTCCGGGCGCCGCGGCCGCACTACCGCGAGGTTGACGGTCGATCCCACTTCGCCGGAGAGGAGGGAGCGAATCTCGGCCAGCGACATTTCGTGCGTGCTCTTGCCCTCGATCGACTCGATGTAGTCAAAGTTCTCAATCCCGGCTTTATCCGCGGGACCTCCCGGAATCACCGCGACCACGGTGGCGTATCCGGAGCGCTTCGAGATGTCGGCGCCGATGTCGGCCTTCCCGCCGCTCTTCATCGCCTTATAGTGTTTGTATTCCTCCGCCGACAAATAGCTGGAGTTGGCGTCGAGCGACTCCAGCAGACCATGCAGCGCGCCGTCGGTGACTCCGGCGATATTCGGCTCCTCAACATATTCCAGCCGAATGCGCGACAGCACTTCGCTGTACACCGAAAGCTGGCGATACGCGCCGTCATTCGAAGAAGCGCGCACGTTGACAAAACCGCCCACAATCGTGAACAGCAAAATGGCCAGCGAACTGGCAATAACAGTGACCTTCAACTTCGTCGACATAATTTAATCTTCAGTCTTTATTGATTTAGCCCCGATTTAGCCCCAAGTGATCGTTAGCCCCAAGGAAATGGAGCAACCGATGCACCATTATAGATGGTTTGATGCCTGGATCGGAAAGCATGATTTTCTGAGTAGTACCTCAGTTTCACGAAACCACCACCGAGGACACGAAGTCGCACGAAGGAAAACGGATCATAAAGGTGGGCTTAATGACTTTGAGCTGGTAGTCTTCACCCCTCTGCTGCGGTCTTTTGGAATCAAAGACTTAGCAAGCGGTTTTTTGCCAGGTCTTTCAGGAATAAGGACTTACCTGTAAAGTCTTTATTCGTCAAAGACTTGGGTGGTTTGATCGATAAATAATTGGCGGGTCTGGCACGGAATCCTTGATCTTACAGGCGCAAGGAAAGAAGGGTCAAACGTGAACGGGGGAATTACACTTCGGGAAAAATTGTCGACCCCCTCCACCAGGTTTGAAACGTTTGGGGGCGGGGGCGGGCGAGCGAGCGGGGCGGGCGAGCGAGCGGGGCGGGCGAGGTCAATGAGTGAAAACGCCTTCCATGAGAAGGCCGGTCGGAGTCAAGTAGACTCTGATCTCATTTCGTTCTCCAGGTTTTTCTTTTAGCCGCCGCCACTACTGTCGCCATGCTTCCATCCGCACTCTC
>Ga0074044_10000087_pt1 | contig 90658 bp, 85 predicted proteins | sample BogForMeECP23OM1_FD_94443 | JGI IMG/M metagenome (GOLD analysis project Ga0074044, IMG submission 94443) | Bog forest soil microbial communities from Calvert Island, British Columbia, Canada - Bog Forest MetaG ECP23OM1 | ecosystem: Environmental > Terrestrial > Soil > Wetlands ...
CAAACAAAAAGCCAGGCACCGGCGCTCCACTGCACACGAAAGAGCCCGTTACCGTTGCTTCCTTCCGGACCTGGCGGGGTTGGCGGGAAAACGTCGCGCGGAACCGATGCCTGACTCTACATAATACTATCAAGAGCTCGCCGAAATCAGGGACGTCGGCTCCGGTTTTTCGACTATCATCGAACTCACGATGCCCGAAACAGAATGCCCTAAGTACAAAGAGCTAAGAGACCGCGAAACCCGCGCCCATGCAGCCTGGACGTCTTTCCTCTATCGCAACGAAGTTAAGCCGAGGCTTTCGGAGAAGGCCATGCGGAAACATCAGAAAGAAGAAATGGAGGCGTACCAGCGAGCTCACAAAGCCCGACTCGCTCATGCGAAGACATGTCCAATCTGCATGTCCAATCCGTGATTTTCCTGTGTAAGTTCTCCTGTCGCTTCTGCCTCCGCTGTGGTTAAATTTGTTTTTCTTGAATTTCATGAAAATTCTTTCGCTGACGCTCCTCCTCGCCACGGCCCTCACGGCTGCAGCGCAATCGAAGCCCAACTATGAAATCTACGCGATCCGTTACGCGACTATACCCGGTTTCCCCGTCGCAGAACTGGTAGCGGGCGCGGACCCCGGACGCAAGCTCGATATCGCCATGATGATCTGGCTGATTCGCGGCAGAGGCCACAATATCCTGCTCGACTCCGGCTTTTACCATGATCGCTTTTTCAAAGACTGGCATGTGACGGACTTCACCAAGCCCTCCGACACGCTCAAGCGCGTGGGGCTGAGGCCCGAAGACATCACCGACGTCATCATTTCGCACATGCACTGGGACCACGCTGATGGCATGGATTTGTTTCCCAACGCCCGCATCTGGATTCAGAAAGATGAGCTCGGGTATTACGCTGGAGAAGCCTGGCAATCGAAAGACACGCACGGCGGCATCGACGAAGAGGACGTGCTCACTTTAATCAAACTGAATACGCAGGGACGAGTAACTCTGGTGAATGGCGATGCGCAGGAAATTATTCCCGGCATAACCTGCTACACCGGCGGCAAACATACCTATCAATCGCAATACGCAGGCGTACAAACCAACGAGGGAACCGTCGTGCTGGCGAGCGACAATATGTATCTGTACGAAAATCTGGAACGGCACGTGCCGATCGCAGCCACTTTGGATGCTGCGTCAAATCTGCAGGCGCAGGATCGCATGAAACAAATTGCCGCTCGCGCCGGGTTTATCATTCCGGGCCACGATCCGGCGGTATTCGAAAGATTCCCCAATCCCGTGCCCGGAGTGGCTAAAATCCACTAGCTACTTGAGGATGCGCCTGCCTCAGCGCACTACCAGCACTTCGCGAATGGCATCGCGCGCCAGAAAGAATTTGATCGACGCGAAATCGCGGAAGAGGTTTTCAATGTGCCGGTTATTGAACACACGCTGCAGCCGCGGAGATTGCTTATCGGACGCGGGACGCCCCGGCGGGGCGAACTTCACCTCTTGCATCTCCAGCATGTCGGTGCCGGTCACGTGATAGCGATAGCAGGTGGAGTCGGGGCCCGCGTCGCGGGTGTGAAAGAAGGCCAGCAGGTATCCGCCCGGCTTCATCATCGACCATAAACGGTCGATGGTCGGTTTCACCAGGCTCTCTTCCATGTAATCCGGCAGATTCCAGCACAGCACGATGTCGAATTGGGCGTTCAGGTAAACGAGGTTCTCCTCCAGAAATTTCTTGCTGTCGAGAACCGGGTTTCCCGCGCCGTCGGGAATCCGCAGCGCCGGGTCCAGGGACGACCGCAAAAGATCCTCGCTGTAATTTTTGTGCCCCTTGTCGGTGAAAAAGCGAATATTGTTGGCGGAAGTCGAGCCCAAATCGAGCACGCACAGCCCCTCCTGCGAATTCAGCAGCCGTGAAATCTCCCCCATGCCGCTCGACCGGCGCGTCTGTTTGCGCGGAGGCGTGGACGCCGCGTCCTGTTTCGAAGAACTCCGAAAGAATTTCATTACGTGGTTAGAAACCGAAGGCATAAAACATAAAGTGCAACGTCCCGTTTCAGCACTCTGTAAAGCTGTCGTTGAAACAGGCCAAATATCGCATCTCGCAGAAAATTGCTGGACACGACACTACGAAGCCGGCGCTGCCCGTCCGGCCTCTTTCTGTATGTCGACCTTCCCTTTCAGGAACGCGCCCTCTTCAATGGCGATGCGCTGTGTGATCACATCGCCCGTCACCACCGCCGACTTTCGCAACTCCACTCGCTCCGAGGCGTTGATCGTCCCATCCAGCTTGCCCTGAATCACTACCGACTTGGCGCTAATGTCGGCCTTGACCCTTCCGTTTGGCCCCACTGTCAGGCTGTGGCTGCGCATCTCAATTTTGCCTTCCACATTGCCATCCACGTATAGGTCTTCCGATCCCGACAGTTCTCCCTTGATCACCACCGATTTGCCGATGTGCGCGCCCTCTCCGGTCTGCGGAGCATCCATGCTGTGGCCTCCATCTTTCTCGCGCTCAGTTCGGCGCGAATGAACTGATTGTAAATCATGGGCCGGAATGCGGTTCGGTTTGCGCGCACGGAAGCCATTCTCCATCAGGACGTTACCGTGCCCCCCCTGCAAGCGGGGCTCTGACGCCTTGGGGTTTGCTACCATCGTATGGAGGAACCAATTCGCCCACCCCTGCATGGCAATCGCCCGCTCCATCGCTTGCAACTCCATCGCCCGCAATTCCATCGCTGCTTGGATCGAAAGCCGCCGCACCGGACAAAGTATCGTCAAAGGCTTCGTCTTTATCTTCATCACAGCGAACACTCTGATTCTGTTGCTCATTCTTCTGCCCACTACGGCCAGTTCTGCCGCGCAGTCAACCACCATCTCATCCTATCGCGATCCGGCGGAACTGATGCGCAAAGCGGTTGCGAACGAAATCAAAGCGGCCCACGACGATACCGCTCACTTCCTGTTCCGGGGCACCAAAACCACCCCCAAGGGATCCACCACAAAGATCTACGTCGAAACCAAGGACGCTACAGCCGGCTTGGTGATCGCCTACAACGGCAAAACTCTGACGCCGGAACAACGCCGTGACGAAGAGGTGCGCGTCCAACGCTTTATCAGCGATCCCGAGGAAATGCAGAAAAAGCGCCAGCAGGAACGCGACAGCGCCGAGCGCACCCTGCGCATCGTGCGCGCACTGCCCGATGCTTTTCTCTTTGAGTACGCCGGCGAAGAACCCAGCACGGAAGGCATTGGCCGCACCGGCGACACGCTGATCAAATTGAATCTCCAGCCGAATCCCCGCTACCAACCGCCGTCACGCGTCGAAGAGGTCCTGACCGGCATGCAGGGCTACGTGCTGGTGGATCCCGTCCATTACCGGCTGGCCAGCGTTGACGGCACGCTCTTCAAATCCGTCAGCTTCGGCTGGGGAATTCTCGGACACCTCGATCGCGGCGGCCGTTTTGTACTTCACCACCAGTACGTGGACGGTAGCGACTGGGAAATTTCCAGCATGACTTTGAACTTCAGCGGAAGAATCCTTCTGGTCAAAAGTTTCTCCGTCGTCTCCACCGAAGCTTTCACCGGGTTCAGGCGCGTTCCTTCCGATCTGACGTTCGCCCAAGCTTTGGAAATGATGAAGAAAGAGGCGTTCTGAGGCGGCCGCAAACCGGGAGACGGTATCGTTTCCTGAGTCAGTTCCTGAATCGAAAGCGTTCGCCCACCATCTAATTTTCATCGCTCGTGTCTTTGTCGTGTAGGCTTTTGCGCCCTGATGTCTATGAATCTTCTGTACCAATATTCGAAACAATACTGGAAACTCTTTGTGGCCGCTCTTCTGCTGGCGGCGACCAACCAGATCTTTTCTCTTCTCGACCCGCTGATTTTTCGTCATGTAATCGACAGCTACGCCACCAAGCCTCACCAGTACACGCAAGGGCAATTTGTCCGCGGAGCCGGGCTCTTGCTGCTGGCGGCGGTGGGAGTGGCCTTCGTGTCGCGCGTGGCCAAGAATTTTCAGGATTATTTCGTCAATGTGATCGTGCAGCGGCTGGGCGCGAAAATGTATTCGGACGGAATCCGGCATTCGCTCGACTTGCCTTACCAGGTCTTTGAAGATCAGCGCAGCGGCGAGACGCTGGGCAAATTACAAAAAGTTCGCAGCGACGTCGAGCGCTTCATCACGGCGGCCATTAATGTGCTTTTTATATCGGTGATCGGCCTCGTTTTTGTGATGATTTACGCCTTCAACGTGCACTGGTCGATTGCGCCCGCGTTTCTGATTACGGTTCCGCTGCTGGGAGTAATCAGTTCGGCACTGAGCAAGCGGATCAAGAAGATGCAGAAGACCATTGTCGCCGAAACTACCGCGCTGGCGGGTTCGACTACCGAGTCGTTGCGCAATATCGAACTGGTGAAGAGCCTCGGGTTGGCGCATCAGGAGGTGGGGCGGCTCAATGGGATCACGGACAAGATTCTGAAGCTCGAACTGAAGAAAGTGAAATACCTGCGCAGCCTGAGTTTCGTCCAGGGAACGGCGGTGAATGCGCTGCGCACCAGCATTCTATTTTTAATGCTCTATTTGATTTTTCGTCAGCAAATTACGATTGGGCAATTCTTCTCGCTGTTGTTTTATTCGTTTTACATTTTCGGGCCGCTGCAGGAGTTGGGCAACGTCATCAATATTTATCGCGAGACGGAAGTTTCGCTGCAGAACTTTCAGGAGATTCTCGACGCGCCTCGCGACCCGAAGCCAGCCGCTCCGGAACCGGTTGAGGAGCTTATGACGCTGCAGTTTGAGGGCGTCAGTTTTCAACATCAAAGTTCTTCCCTGCTGGCTCTGGATGACATTGGATTCAGCGCGGCGCGTGGCGATACAGTTGCTTTTGTGGGACCGTCAGGGGCGGGGAAATCGACTCTGGTCAAGCTTCTGGTGGGTTTGTACGCTCCGAAAGCGGGCGAGATTCTCTACAACGGAATTCCATCGCAGCGCGTGGATCTGGACTTGCTCCGGGAAAAAATCGGATTTGTTACGCAGGATACGCAACTGTTTTCGGGCTCGATTCGCGAAAACCTGTTGTTCGTGAATCCGCAGGCAACGGACGCGGAATGTATGGAGGTGCTGCAGCAAGCCGCCGCACATAGCTTGCTTTCCCGCGCCGACCGCGGCTTGGACACGCTGATCGGCGAAGGTGGAGTGAAGGTTTCGGGAGGCGAAAAACAACGGCTTTCGATTGCGCGGGCGCTGTTGCGCCATCCCCAGTTGCTGGTGTTCGACGAAGCCACGTCCTCGCTGGATTCGCTGACCGAGGAAGAGATCAGCCGCACCATCCGCGACGTTGCCGCCAACCAGGAGGCAGTCACGATTCTGATTGCGCATCGGCTGTCGACAGTCATGCACGCCGACCGCATCTACGTGCTGGAGCGGGGCCGCATCGTCGAATCTGGGCGCCACTCGGAATTGCTTGCCCAGAAAGGGCTGTACTACGCCATGTGGCGGCAGCAGGTGGGGGAACGCGAAGCGGTGGCGCAGGGGAAATAGGGTCTGGAGAAAACAGAGTTGAAAATCAAAGGCCGCTCTTTTTCGAGCGGCCCTTTGTGTTTCTAAGCCAAAAGCCCACGGCTTCCAGATTAGTCTCCTGCCACCGGCTCGCCAACTTCCTCGATCTTCGCCTTCGCGGAGCCGTTTCCATTTGCCGGAGCGATCGCCGAAGCAATCGCGCCTAGCGGAATGAATCCCGCTTCATTCGAGGTCGCCGGTTTCTCTTTCAGCACTACTTCCCGATAAAGCTGCGCCATGCGAGCATCGTAGGCCGCGTCGTTCTTGACTCGATTGCTTTCGGCCTTCTTGTCGCGCGCCCGCGCTTTTTCTTCGCGCGCCGTCTTCGCTATGCCCAGCTTGTCGAGATCGCGCTGCACCTCGTTGGTCACGATTTCGTCGCGCAGGTACAGGGCGTGCGTTTCGTCCTGCATCTTGACTTTCTTGCCGCCCGCGAAAATCTCGTGCCGCCCATGCTCTTCGTACCACTTGGTCAGTGTCGAAGTCATGTGCATTTTCTCGATAATGTTCCGCCAGCCCACGCCCGTGTTGTAAGCGCAGAAGCTGATCTCGCCTTCCTGCGTGGCATAAGGAATGATGCACTGCTCGGTGCGCCGGAAATCGTAGTTGAACAGATCCTGGAACCACATCCCAGCAATGAACAGGAAGTTCCACCGGTCCTGCCGCCGCTTCATGACATCGTCAATGGTGCGGTCTGGACCAACTTTGCCGTAGTTCTTTCCCGTGGCATTAAAGTTCTTATCGAACTTCTTCAGCAAGTCCATCAGCTTGAAGTGCGTCGGTGATTGGAACGGATCGTAGTTCTTCATCAGGCACAACGCCATTCCAAACGCAGTCCAGAATTTGGAGCGAGCCGCATCGTTGACTTTGGCAATATCCTTAGCCAGTTGATCGCCTTTTAGGAAGGCAGTCACGGGCACCGCTTCTTTCGTTTCCTTATCGATCATCATCGCCATCCCCGTACCGCAATTGGGATGGCATCCGCAGGAGAGCTGGCCCCAGTCGTTGTTCGAATCATTGGCGTGCAGAACGTCAGCCCAGTCGCTGAACGTGCTCATAAAGCTGATGGGGAACCAGTCGCGAGTGGGTTCGCCGAAACCGGTTTGATTTTTGACGTCGTGCGCCAAGTGCGCCAGCGTGTAGCGCTGCGCCTGGCGGCGTTCGTCGGTGATGGCTTCGTCGCGTCCAGTAAACGAAACGGGCTGGAAGCTGAGGAAACCGATCTTCTTGGGATTGTCGAGCGCGAACTGAATGATGCGTCCGACCTGCTCGTTGTTGATGCCGTTGACGATGGTGATCACCGGCACAATTTCGCATCCTGCCTTGTGCAGATTATCGATCGCCTTCAACTTCACGTCGAACAGGTTGCCGACTGCGCGATGATCGTTGGCCGCGTTGCCGATACCGTCAAATTGCAGATAGGCATAGCGCATGCCCGCTTCGACCGCCTGTTCGCAGAATTCGAGACTCTTGGCGAATTCAATTCCGTTGGTCGCCGCCTGCACGCTGTTGTATCCAACCTTGCGGGCGTAACGTACCGCATCCAGAAAGTAAGGCGACAAAGTAGGCTCGCCACCCGAGAACTGCACCGACATCTGCCGCTTCGGCTTCACGGTGATGGCGTTGTCGAGCACAGTCTTGATTTCTTCCCAGGTAAGCTCATGCACATATCCAACCTGATTCGCGTCCATAAAGCAGGGATCGCACATCATGTTGCAGCGGTTGGTCAGATCGACGGTGAGCACGGCACCGCGTCCATATTTCACGGTCGACGTGCCGTGGTGATGCAGGTGCTCATCCTTGTGGGCGCGAATATCGCGGCCGGGGAAGACTTCTTCCAGATGCTTGGTAAATTCGGTGTCAATCGACATCAGGTCTTCAAAGTGCCCATGCTTGGGGCAGTCCTTCACCATCCAGATCTTGCCGTCGCGTTCAACGATCTGGGCCTTGATCTCGCCAACTTTTTCGTTCATCAAAACATCGACCGGCAGGTGGCCGTCGAGAATCTGCTGCCGAATTTCAGGCACGCACTTGGGACAGAGCGAATCGGTCGAGCGCGGCCAACCGAGCGGCGGCTTCGACTTTTCCCAGGATTTGAGCAGCGGCTTCTCCGACCATTTCGGAATCGGCGCATCATTCGGAGCAATGCGATTGAGGCGTGCAAAAAATGCCCATGCGCCCGTGGCGGCCACGGTCACGGCCTTCTCAACATATTTGATCGGCTTATGCATTCTGCTCTCTTCCTCCACTTGGAGTTAGAACTGTCCCGCGGTCCCGCGAACGGGGCCTGCGAAAAGACGTGTCCACGAAGAAACCTACCACCGTAAAGCAGACGGTTCGATGCGTGGAATGGGTCAGATTGATGCTATTGAATCCGTGACGTTTGGGCACGAAGAAGGCAATGAAGGGAAGAAAAACGGGGTTGAGCGGGGAAATGGAGGATTGTTTGGAGGTAAGTTATTGAAAAGGCAGGGAAAGCTTTCAGCCGTCAGCTCTCAGCCACCTACCCCGAGTGGAGCGGAAAGTTTCACGAAATGAATTCCTCGGCAGTCGAAGAGCCTGCCTCGACGCGCAGCTGAAGAAACCCTGCACTTCGACCGTTATTTAGGAGATTGCAGGACGCCCGCGACCAGCATATAGATGGTCGTCTTATCGAGTCTGATAGTGGACTGCTTGGAAGTCAGGGCGAGAGCTCCGTCGGGCTGGCTGGTGGTTTGCACGTCTTTCATCAAGGTGCGGCGTTTCGAAATACCGGACAAGGTCGCGGCCGTCGGCGGCGCAGCCGGACTTTTGTCCTGTTCCGAGTTACGATTTGGAACCGCCCCCGGCAGCCGTATGCTCGAGTCGGGGATATACCCGGACCCATTCCAACGCTTCAGGTTGGTGGCGGCGTATGGTGAGTCTGGGGAGGTGTCGTCATTATTCGGCGTCGATACCAGCGGGTAATACCACGCGGTCAAATAAGCTTTGATGTGGGCAACGCCATTGGCCCACTGCGCGGAGTCCATGCGAATACCGAGAATGGACGGATTGGAGGCAGATTTCGCCACCGACTCGATCACTTCTCCGGTCAAGATGGCGTCCTCCGGAAGCACGACGCCATTGAGCAGCGTGGCCACCGCGAGTTTGGCCTGGACCTTGGTTCCGACGAGGGTTTTGCCGGCCGCCACCTTTTGCTGCATCACAATGGGGAGATCGAGCAGGGCTGCGGCCCTCGGCACGGCTGTTTTTGCTTGGCCCGGCGCTGCTTGAGCAGGCATGACTTGACTAGAAGCCGTTGCACCGAGCAGTGCAGCAGAGGCAAGAACGACGGTACAGAGCACAGGCCTACTCGAGATCGTTTTAGCGACCCTTTTGCGGAGCATTTGTGTTTCCCCCTTTACACGGAACGGGGCAGCCGCTTTGCGAGGGGCGAAAATCCACCTCGGCCAGCGACCGGGAGATTGGTTGCATTCTACACCCGACAGAGTTGCTGGCATACAGTTTTTATGCGCGGGACCACCCAAATGGACTAACCCGCCGCGCCCAGCACCTCAACAGCGTAGAGCACGCCTTCGGGCGTCTCTTCGTGCTTGAAGTAGGCGAACACGTCGCGCCCGGCGGCGAAATGCTCGCGAATGCGCGCGACCATCTTTTGGCGTTCATCGGCGGTATAGCTCGGCTTGCGGTAGCGGTAGTACGCGTAGTCGGCGGTCACTACGTCGGGAGTGTCGCGCTCTTCCGATTCGGCCACACAGAGCGCGATGTTGCGCTCGCCGAGCGTATCCCAGGTGGCGCTGGTCAACCAGGATTCGTGGCGAAACTCAAACGCCGCCCGCACCGTTCGCGGCAAGCTTTTCAAAAACTCGGCCAGCACGGCCTGATCGGCCTTGAAATTCGGCGGGAGCTGAAAGAGTAACGGCCCCAGGCGTCCGGCCCGCTCTAAGGCCTCCAGCGTGCCTAGAAAGCGCTGGAGAAATTCTTCCGCGTTCTTCAGGCGCTTGATGTGCGTTAGCACCTGGTGCGCCTTGATGGTAAAGCGAAAATGCGCGGGCGTGTCCGCAATCCAGTTCTGGACGGTCGTCTCTTTGACCAGTTGGCGGAAAGTGTAGTTGACCTCCACCGCGTTCAGTTTCGAAGCGTAGAAGTTCAGAAATTTCTTCTGGGCAAGTTTCTCGGGATAGAAAGCAGGCTTCCATGTCGGATACGCCCATCCGGAAGTGCCCACATAAAGTTGAGCCATAGTTCGTGTGGCGCGGGCGCCCTCGCCCGCGAAGGCAGTGCCCAATCGTCGGCCCGCGAGAAGCGATTATACTTTTCGCCGCTTTCCGGTGCCGGCTCTCGTTCCTTTCTTCGCTTTTGCGGATGGTTCCAACTGGGCTGCGCGGCCTGCCACCTTTTCTTTCGCAGCCGCTTGTTCCTCGACCTCCGCCAACCCTCCAAGCTGCGGCAATTTCTGCTTCAACCTCAGCACCGGCTCGAACAGGTCGCCCATCTTCTCTACGCGCGCCAGCACCTGTGGCGCTTCAAACACCAGCCGCGCTGCATCCTTTTTCCTCAGCGCCTGCTCAACTTCATCCCACGTAACCGGCGTCGATACCGTTGGACGCTCGCGTGCCCGCAGCGAATACACCGAGATCGTCGTCTTGTGCTCATCGTTCTGGCTCCAATCGACGAATACTTTATTGGTGCGCACCGCCTTCTTCATATCCGAGACCACCAGTTCAGGATGCTCGTGCTCGAGCAAGCGCGCCACGGCGTGGGCCAGAGACTTCGTCTGCTCGTAACTGGTTTTCGAATTCAGCGGAACATAGATCTGCATCCCTTTCGAACCCGAGGTCTTGGGAAAACTCTGCAGCCCGAAGTGATCGAAAATCTCGCGCACCCAAAGGCCAACCTGCGCGCACTGCACAATATTTGCCGGAGGGCCGGGATCAAGATCAAAAACAATCATGGTTGGGGTCCGAATGTCGGCCGCCAACGAAAGCGACGGATGCAATTCGAGCGATGCCAGGTTCGCGATCCACACCAGCGTCGGCAAGTCGTTGGCGAGAATGAAATGGATGGTGCGGTGGTTGCTCTCGCTCCAGACGGGCGCGGTCTTCACCCAGTCCGGCCGATGCATGGGGGCGTTTTTCTCGAAAAAGTATTCGTGATCGACGCCTTCGGGGTAGCGCTTCATGGTCAGCGCCCGCCCCGCAAGATGCGGCACCAGCACGGGCGCAATGCGGACGAAGAAATCCACCACCTGCCCCTTGCTGAAACCAGCAGCGGGATAGAGAACTTTGTCCAGATTCGTCAGCTTAAGCTTGCGGCCCTCGACTTCGACGATGGTGGGCGTGGACATGGCGTTCTCCGAGCGACGTACGCACCGCAACTGCGAAAACGCAATCCAGTATAGAGGGGAGCGCGAAAGTTGGCACCGACCGGAATCAGACGACCGTCCCTCTTGACACAATCTATATTTCTAGTATTATCGAAATATGACCGTCGCGGCCAACAACCTCCGAACCAACAGCGAACGCGTAGCCCGCTACGCCGACATGTTTTCCGCCATGGGCACCGAGCCGCGATTGCGCATCATGCAATTACTGCTTTCGGCGCATCCGGAAGGGTTGGTCGTCAGCGAGATTCAGGACGAGCTTGAGATCCCCGGTTCCACCCTTTCTCACCATCTCGACAAGCTCAAAAATGAAGACTTGGTGAAAGTCGAGCGCAAGGGAACGTTTCTGCGCTACACCGCCAACACCGAAGCGCTGCGCGAAATTCTGCAATTTCTTTATGCCGAGTGCTGCACCCGCAACCAGGCGCTGAAACCGAAAGACCTCATTCAACTTTGTAAATAGGAGAACACGTCATGCCCGATGCCCCGGTCGATATTGACATCAAGGAAATGGTAAAAGAGAAATACGGACAGGCGGCCCTGCGCGTCACCAACAAGAGCAGTGGCAGCAGTTGTTGCGGAGCTGCGCCAGCTTCGGCCTGCGGGGCTTCCTGCGATCCCATCACCTCGAACCTCTATGACGCCTCGCAGGCCCGTCAGATTCCCGAGGAAGCGATGCTGGCTTCTCTTGGCTGCGGCAATCCCACCGCGCTAGCGCAACTGAACCCCGGTGAAACCGTGCTGGATCTGGGTTCTGGGGGCGGCATTGACGTCTTGCTCTCCGCGCGTCGCGTCGGGCCGACCGGCAAGGCCTATGGGCTCGACATGACCGACGAGATGGTCGCGCTGGCGAACGAAAACAAGCGCAAAGCTGGCGCCGACAACGTCGAGTTCCTGAAGGGCGAGATCGAGAACATTCCCCTGCCCGACAATACCGTCGATGTCATCATTTCCAACTGCGTGATCAATCTTTCCGCCGATAAGAATCGCGTGCTCCGCGAAGCATTCCGCGTGCTCAAACCAGGAGGACGCTTCGCTGTTTCCGACGTGGTCACGCGTGGCGAGATCGCGCCCCAAGTTCGCCAGAGCGTGCTGGCGTGGGTGGGCTGCATCGCTGGCGCTCTCGAAGAAACCGAATATCGCGCCAAGCTCGAAGCCGCCGGGTTCGAGCAGATCGAAATTGAGCCGACACGAATCTATCGCGTTGAGGATGCCCGCGAGTTTCTGGCCTCGTCCGGCGTTGACGTGGATGCAATGGCCGCGCAGGTCGATGGAAAGTTCATGAGCGCTTTCGTGCGCGCGGTGAAACCGAAACGCTAACCATGGAAGCTCACTACAACGTTCTCTTCCTGTGCACAGGAAATTCGGCGCGCTCCATCATGGCCGAAGGGATTCTCAATCACAAAGGGAAGCCCGTCTTCACCGCTTACAGCGCTGGAAGTCATCTTTCGGGAACGGTTCGGCCCGAAGCGCTGAAGCAGTTGGAGATGGCTCGTATCCCGACAACCGGTCTGCGCAGCAAAAGTTGGGACGAATTCGGACGCCCCGATGCTCCCACAATGCACTTCGTCTTCACAGTCTGCGACAACGCTGCCAAGGAAACCTGTCCCCTCTGGCCCGGACAGCCCCTGACCGCGCACTGGGGAGTTCCCGACCCGGCCGCCGTTCGCGGAGACTCCGCCGAAATCGAGCGTGCCTTCCGCGAAGCGTTTTTTGTTCTTGACCGGCGGATCGGTCTTTTTCTCTCTCTCCCTTTGGCCGCCCTCGATCGCCTCGCGCTGAAAAAAGAAGTGGAACGCATTGGGAAGCAATGACACGGCAATCACAGTGACCATAACAACAACGAAGTGCGCCCGAGGTCTCGGCTTTCTCGACCGTTATCTCACCGTGTGGATCTTCGCCGCCATGCTCACCGGAGTCGCGTTGGGTTGGCGACTGCCGGGAATCGTGCCCTTCCTGAATCGCTTCCGCATCGGCACAACGTCGATTCCGATCGCGCTGGGGCTCATCGCGATGATGTATCCGTCCTTCACCAAGGTGCGCTACGAGGAATTGCACGAGGTGTTCCGCAACCTGCGTGTGCTCGGCCTGTCTCTCATCCAAAACTGGGTGGTTGGCCCGATCCTGATGTTCGTTCTGGCGGTTGTGTTTTTACGCGGCTACCCGGAATACATGGCTGGACTCATCATGATCGGACTGGCTCGCTGCATTGCCATGGTGATCGTTTGGAACGAACTGGCCAGCGGTGATACCGAATATGCTGCTGGCCTGGTCGCCTTCAATTCCCTGTTCCAGGTGTTCTTCTACTCGCCCTATGCGTGGCTCTTCATCACGGTTCTGCCCGCGAAACTCGGCCTCCACGGCGCTATCGTCCATGTCTCCATCGCGGAGATCGCCAAGAGTGTCTTCATTTATCTTGGCATTCCTTTTCTTGCCGGGTTCGTAACCCGCACGCTGCTGCTCCGGATTAAAGGGCGCGAATGGTATGAGCATAATTTCGTTCCCCGCGTAAGCCCGCTCACGTTGATCGCGTTGCTGTCCACGATTGTGGTGATGTTCTCGCTCAAGGGGGAATACATCGTTCGGCTTCCGCTCGACGTCCTGCGCATCGCGGTGCCCTTATTGATTTACTTTGTGGTGATGTTTCTGGTGTCGTTCTACATGGGAAAAAAACTCGGCGCCGACTACTCGAAGACGGCCACGCTGTCGTTCACCGCCGCCTCCAACAACTTTGAACTCGCGATTGCGGTCGCGGTTTCTGTTTTCGGCATCAGCTCGGGAGCTGCATTCGCCGCCGTCATCGGTCCGCTGGTTGAGGTACCCGTGATGATTATGCTCGTCAACGTAGCGCTTTACTTCCAGCGCCGCTATTTTGGCGAGGCGGATCGTTTGACAATCTTCCCTGCCTCCACGTAACGTCGAATTTTTGGTGTTCTGTCGTGGAGGCTGAATGAAATCCCGCTTAAAACTTATACAAACAGTAGTTGTCTGTTTCGTTCTGTGCGCGCTCGCTTTCAGCCAGGATCTGGCTTCGTTCGAAAAGCGCACCACGGTGAAGAAGCTTTCGAATGGGCTCACCATCATCATCTGCGAGCGCCCCGAGGCGCCGGTATTTTCCTTCTTCACCCATGTGGACGCCGGCTCGGTGCAGGATCCGATGGGCAAGACGGGCCTCGCGCACATGTTCGAGCACATGGCCTTCAAGGGAACGGACACCATCGGCACGCGCGACTACGCCGACGAGAAAGTTGCGCTGGCGAAAGTCGAAGTGGCCTATGCCGCCTACATTGCCGAGCGCGATAAGCCGGTCGACCGCGACGAACAAAAGCTCGCACAACTCGAACAAGCCTGGAAGGACGCAATTGCCGCCGCCGACAAATTCTCCGCCCCTTACAACAACGAATTCGGCAAGATCGTCGAGGGCGAAGGTGGCGAGGGCATGAACGCCTTCACCAACTGGGACGAAACCGCTTACCACTATTCGTTTCCCACCAACCGGCTGGAGTTGTGGGCTTACCTTGAGTCGGAGCGCTTTCTGCATCCGGTGCTGCGGCAGTTCTACAAAGAGCGCAATGTTGTGATCGAAGAGCGCCGCATGCGAGTCGATAGCGATCCCATGGGGCGACTGCTCGAGCAATTCACAGAAGAGGCATTCGCGGCTCATCCGTATCATCGGCCAACCATCGGATGGATCTCGGACTTGAATTCGTTTTCGGCGACCGACGCCCAGGCTTTCTTCGATAAGTACTATGTGCCCTCGAACATGGTGGTCACGGTGGTGGGAGACGTAAAAGCTTCGGAGGCGATGCCCATCGTCGAGAAATATTTCTCGCGCATTCCGGCGCGTCCTAAACCCGACACGGCGACCACCACCGAGCCGCCGCAGAATTCCGAGCGCTCGGTGGTCCTGCACGATCAGTCGCAGCCCGTCTATCTCGAAAGCTATCACCGCCCCGATTACCGCAGCCCCGATGACCAGGTTTACGATGCCATCGCCGACCTGATGTCGAGTGGCCGCACCTCGCGCCTCTATCGAGCGCTGGTTCGCGACAAGCAGATCGCCTCCGACGCCGAGGGATTCACTGGCTATCCAGGAAATAAATACCCTCACTTGTTTGCCTTCTACGCCACTCCGATTCCCGGACACACGACGAAGGAAGTCGGCGAGGCGATCCACGTGGAAATTGAGCGCCTGAAGAAAGAAGACATTTCGGATGAAGAGCTGAAAATGATCAAGACGCGTGCCAAGGCCAACCTGATCCGCTCGCTGGGATCAAATGAGGGTCTGGCGTTCGCGCTCGGCCTTTATGAGGCGCGCTATGACGATTGGCGGGAGTTGTTCCGCTCCGTCGACCGCATCGAAAAAGTCACGAAAGCGGATATACGACGGGTCGCCAGGGATACCTTTAAACCCAATAACCGGACGGTGGGGATCATCGAGTTTGCCGGCGGGCCGCCGGGAATGGGCGCGGCGCCGCAAGGAGGTGAACAGTGAAGCGCGCACGTGTTCCATTCGTTCTCGTCTTCGCCGTTGTCATTAGTTTTTTTGGCAGCCAAAAACCCGGTTGCGCGCAGTCGCCACAGACTTCGCAGCCGGCATGGCAACAGATTCCAATTCCAAAGTTGCCCGAGTTTCATCCGCCGCAGCCCAAGCGCTTCGTGCTGCCAAACGGCATGGTGGTTTTTCTTCAGGAAGACCACGAACTGCCAACCGTTGACGGCACGGCCCGGATTCGCGGCGGCGAGCGCTCCGTTCCGGCGAACAAAACGGGCCTGACCGATGTTTATGGTGAAGTCTGGCGCACCGGCGGCACCAAGTCCCAAACGGGCGATCAACTCGACGACTTCCTCGAACAGCGCGCCGCCAAGGTCGAAACCGGCGCCAACATCGATTCGACTTACGTGAGCTGGTCGTGTCTGAAAGAGGATTTCGACGACGTGTTTCGCGTGTTCGAAGATGTCCTGAAAAATCCCGAGTTTCGCGCCGACAAAATTGAGATTGCGCAAAAGGGAATGTACGACGCGATCTCGCGCCGCAATGACGATCCTGGGCAAATCGCGGGGCGGGAAGCGGCAAGACTGGTGTATGGCGCAAACAATCCATACGCGCGAGTCGCCGAGTATAAGACGGTGGCGTCGATCACGCGTCAGGATCTGATCGAGTGGCACGGCAAATACGTTCATCCCAACAACATCATCCTTGGAGTAGTAGGCGACTTCGACTCGGCAAAAATGGAAGCTCGCCTGCGCCAGGCCTTCGAGTCCTGGCCCAAGGGGCCGTTCGCAAAAACGGAGATCGCGCCACCCGTCCCTGCCAAGCCGGGTTATTACCAGGTCGACAAAACCGACGTAAATCAAAGCCAGATTCAAATGGTAGCGGTGGGCATTATGCGCAACACTACCGATTACTTCGCGACCTCGGTGTACAACGAAGCTTTTGGCGGAGGATTTTCATCGCGCCTGTTCGGCGACATTCGCACCACCAAGGGACTCGCCTACGCGGTCGGCGGTGGAGTCGGCGCGGGATGGGACCATCCTGGCATGTTGCATTTCATGGTGAGCACCAAAAGTAAAACGACCATCGAGTCCATTCAGGCGCTCGATGAGGAGATCGCCGATTTAACCAAGCGCCCCATCAACGATGAGGAGATCAAGCGCGCCAAGGACTCGATCCTGAATTCTTTCGTCTTCCGTTTCGATTCGCCGGAGAAAGTCTTGCGGGAAAAAATGGCGTATGAGTTTTACGGCTATCCGCTCGATTTTCTCGAGAACTTTCAAAAGGAAATAGAAAAAGTTACCAAAGAAGACGTGGCGCAGGTAGCGGAAAAGTATGTTCACCGCGACAAAATGGCGGTGCTGGTGGTGGGCAACGCGAGCGAATTCGATAAGCCCTTGTCGTCGCTCGGAACGGTGGACAAACTGGACATCACGATTCCGGCACCGCCGCCGGGGCTGATGCGGGAGCAGGGAGAGCATCCGTGAGGCCGCGCGATTCGAAGTCCGGTCAGGCGGATTCTGTTAGCGTGGCAGCAAGCCAGCGTTCAGACTGAATACCGTGCCGGCGCCAAAAGAACCCTCGGGAGCAATCCCAAAGTCGCTGGCCGTTCCCCACAAAATCCCATCTGTGGCTTGGACTATCCCGAAGGGATAAGCGCCAACGGCAGCCGAAGGTGAAAAGGGTGTGAAGCTCTGGAGCAATGTCCCGTCCGATGGCGACAGCGAGAGGATGTCTCCGTAGCCGGTGCTGCCGTTGTAATCGCAAAGCCAGATATTGCCATCGCTGGCCAGTATTACTTGTTGAGGCGAGCCGCCCCCGTCGATGGTGTTGTAGAACGGAAAGAGCTGCACGTCCTTACCTTTCTGCCCATTCACCTCAAACTCGAAAACTCCTATGCCGCTGGTTCCGTCGACGAAGTACAGACCATAAATGTTACCGTTGGGGCCGACGACCGACGGATCTCCGATAGCGGGGATTCCATTGACGAAAGGAAACTTCGCCGCGACCTTAAACTTTTTGGGGGACGGAGTGAACTCGAACAAGGGCCCGGAAAGCCCATAGAGAGCCCCGTTGGGTCCCAGCATGAGACTGGTGGGCTCATATCCCTGTTTTTGCGGGTTGGTGAAGCTGAAAACAACTTTGTAGGCTCCGGAAGACGGAATGACTCTGAAGATCGCGCCGCACGCGCCTCCCGTGCAAGTGCCCGTCTGGCCGGCCCCTCCGTAAATAGTTGTGCCATACAAATTACCGTCCGCTCCCACAACGAGGGCGGTAGGAGTATTGCCGTCGGCGCAGTTCTTCTCGGAGCAGAAGAAATGGATAACCTGGAAGCCAGATCCGTCCGTGTTCAGTCGGAAGACAACTCCATGGTTATTGTTGCCGCCGGCTAACGCCGTGCCGTAGAGCATGCCATCAGGGCCTTGAACCAGCAGGCCCGGCCCGTTGCCGTTTGGGTAAGTGTTCTGCGGTCCGGGAGAAAAAGTGTACAGCACGCTAAACACTCCTCCCGGCGTAAGTGAGAACACGGTTCCGCCGGAGTTTGGCGGTCCTACCTCAGACACCACCGCAGTGCCGTAAAAATTGCCGTCGGAACCCTGAAGGATAGTGTAGGGACGGCCGCCGTTGGAACACGGACCTACCCCTTCGCTTCCAGTGCAAGTGAAGGTATAAACCGGAACGGGCTGCGCACTGGCGGCGCAGACAAAGCTCACTAGCAGCGCGAAAAATACGGCAAGGCGGGTATTCCGTTTCATGCGAGTTGACCTCCTGGGGCTGGCTTCGGCACGGATGCCAGATGCGCCATACTAAACGCCAGAAACCTGGAGAATCGCAAGCCAATTCTTGTCAAATCTATGTCACTCGGCAAGTTACTGAATCCAGGTTGTTTGTGGCAGACGGAAATTTGCTTTCTGCTGGACCGCTGGGAGAGATACAACTATCGTGGCAAAGCAGGGCAATCTTGCTACCAAGCAAGGACCCTAATCGACTTGCGGGCCGAGCACTTCCTCGATTCGGCTTCAGATATGCCACCAGTTGAGCCAGGCAGTTCAGAGCGGGAGAAATTGATAGAGAGTTCGTCAGGTTTCGACGGCTCAAGCTCGGTTGCTCCTTTGCATCTGCGTTTCGGGCTCTATGAAGTCGACTTGCAAAGGCGCGAGCTTCGTAAGGGAGGGTTGCGGCTCAGAATTCCGCACCAGTCATTTCAGGTTCTGGCCATGCTCCTCGAAAGGCCGGGCCAGGTCATCTCTCGCGAAGATCTGAAGCGTGAACTGTGGCCGAGCGATGTTTTCGTCAATTACGAAAGGAGCCTGAACAGTGCAGTGCAAAAGTTGCGCAGTGCGCTGCGGGATACCTCTCGCAAACCACGCTACATCGAAACCCTGCCCCGGGAAGGCTATCGCTTCATCGCTAGCGTCGAGCCACTGATACCGGTCTCCACCGGGGCGCCTGCAGACGCTGAAATCTTAGATTCCGTTGAACTTCCATCGGACAACAACACCTCCGATGAATTATCCACCGGGCCATCGGCGCAGTATCGCAGTTGGCGATATCGGGCTGCGGCGTCCTTATTTCTGGTTTTGATTATCGGACATGGTTGGCATCGGTATCGCAGCCGAAATCAGCGTGTGCCAACTGCTCAGACACAACCCGCTCCGGTCATTCCCTCCAGTCTCGCGCGGCGATCGGTTGCTATCATCGGTTTCACCAACGTTTCCGGAAATGCACGAAACTCATGGTTATCGACTGCGTTTACCGAAATGCTCGCGACGGAATTGGCTGCCGGTGACCACCTCCGAACCGTGGCCGAGGAGCATGTTGCCCGGGCGAAACTTGAACTCTCCCTGGCGGATCGAGATAGCTATGCCGGCGACACCTTAAGCAAGATTCACAAGGATCTGGGCTGCGACTATGTCGTTGCCGGCTCCTACCTCGCCATGGGACAAGCAGGAAACGGGCGGCTGCGCCTCGATGCCCGCGTGCAAGACGCACTTACGGGGGAGACCGTGGCGAGCGTTGCGGTCGTCGGTTCTCAGTCGGACCTCTTCGATCTCGCGTCTCGCGCGGGCGAGCAAATGCGGGAGAAGTTGGGTATGGGAACGCTGACCGTAACCCAGTCGGAAGAGGTCAAGGCAGCGCTGCCTTCCGATCCTGAGGCAGCCCGGCTGTACTCGGATGGGCTCGCCAAAATGCGTGTCTATGACGATGTGGCGGCCAGCGATCTCTTGCAAAGAGTGATTCGATTGCAGCCCGCCTATTCGCCCGCGTATTCGGCTCTGGCAGCCGAGTGGCTTGCCCTCGGCTACGACGCTAGAGCTACCGCGGCCGCGCAAAAAGCTATGGACCTGGCGAGCAATCTGCCGCTGCAAGCGCGCCTGCAAACCGAAGCGCATTACCATGAGATTAACGGAGACTGGACACAAGCAGTCGAAATTTATTCCCGCCTGCAACGATCCTACCCTGACAATCTTGACTACGGCTTGGACCTTTCCCGGGCGCAAGACGCGATGGGCAACGGCACTGAAGCAGGAGCGACACTTGCCGCCTTGCGAAAGTCGCCTTCTCCGGAACGCGACGGTCCGAGAATCGATCTTATGGAAGCCTGGCAGGCCGGCGAGCTGGGAGATTTCAAACGAGAACAAGCCTTAGCTGAAAGTGCGGCCGGGAAATCGGAAGTAGCCGGGGCACGCCTGCTGCTGGCGCGTGCGAAGCTGGTTGAAGGATACGCTTCGGATGATCTTGGAGATTTCAGCAGGGCGATGGAATCCTATGCCGTAGCCCGGCGAGTGTTCGTTGCATCAGGTGATGCCGGCAGGTCAGCCCTGGCCTTAATGAACATAGGCATTGTCTTATTCAAACAAGGCGACATTGCCGCAGCCAAGCGCAGCATCGAGCAAGCCCTCGACGTGTTCCGCAAAAAGGGCGACCAGGCGAATCTCGCAGCCGCACTCTCCAACCTTGGCGAGATCTATCGCAGTGCGGGCGAATCGCCAAAAGCCGAACACCTTACTCGGGAAGCCCTGATTATCTTCACCAAGCTTAACCGCAAGAGCAGGCAGGATTCGGCGACCTGCGATCTTGCCGAGTTGCTGCGGCGACAGGGGAAATTTCGCGAAGCAAAAAACATGCTGGAACCGCTCGTCGAACACCTTCGCAGTACGGGGAACAAATCTCTTTTGGGATCCGCTATGACAACCCTCGGCTCAATTGCCGAAGCGCAGGCAGAGATGCCGACCGAGCTCCGCATGTACCAGGACGCATCTGCACTTTTCAAAGACATGGGCGACAAGACGGAATACGCGGGCGCCGAACGATACTTGGGAAAGGCACTCTTAAGCGAAGGAGATATTGCGGGCGCTAAGCAGGCGCTTTCCGAAGCGCTTTCTGTCGACCGCGAGATTGGCGCGAAAGCCGACGCGGCGTTAACCCAAGTCGCGCTTGCGCAAGTGGCTTTAGCACAAGGAGAACCGTTGGACGCGGGTACGCTTCAGTCCGCAGTCGACGAGCTTCGCCTTCGGAAGATCACCGATGACGAAATCGAAGCGGAAATCATTTTGGCTCGAGGGCTTATGCAGCAAGGCAAAATTTCCGAGGCGGCAAACATTCTCAGACCAACCACCGTTCTCTCGGCTAAGAGCTACGACCCAACGGTCCGCTTCGATGTCGCACGCGCCAACGCTCACGTTCGAGCCGCACGGCATCGCTTTGACGACGCAAGGCGCTCCCTCCACCCGGCGCTGGAGAGGGCCGCGGCGGTGGGGTGCGTGCGCTGTCAGATGGAAGCACAACTGGAACTAGGCGAGATCGAGATGCAAGCTGGAAATGCAGAACGAGGACGCGCTCAATTGCGTACTCTTGCCGAGGAAGCAGGGCGCAGGGGATTCCGCCTGCTTGCTGAGGATGCTGCCGCCCATAGCGAGTAACCTTTTCAAGTCCCTCTCAGGATCGTGCCGAGCACTTTCCGAGCAAGCCTGAATTTCAGACTCGCATCTCGACTTTGCTCAAGGTAGCGGCGGGACGCCCCCCTTCACGAGCAAAGGCAAAGCCAGCCTATAATGTCTATTCCGCCATGGCCTCCTCTCCGCCATCTGTTCCACCGCCGCCCCGCCTCAAAGACAACGCCCGCCATTTCTGGCATCGCGTAAGCGAAGGGATGGCTTTAAGCCAGCTCTGGTCGCAGTTTGAAAAGGACGCGCGCTCCAGCTACCGCCTCTACTCCGCGGGCTTGGACAAACTTCCAGCCGAGCCGTCCAAATTAAAACGGGTCTGGCAAGTCGTGAAGGCGCTCTTCTGGGCGATTATGGAAAAACTGACCCCGGCGCGCCGCGTGCTGCTGCTGCTGGCGCTGATCCTGCTGTTCTTTCCCGGCGGTAACGGCTTTTCTTACACCGACGGCGATAAACGCGTTGAGGTCCAGGGATTCGACCTGCATTTCTGGGGCGGCGTGCTGATGTTTGTCGTCTTGCTGCTGGAGTTGGCGGATCGAGTTGTCATGAAGCGCGATCTCGAAATCGCCAAGGATATTCAAGCGTGGTTGTTGCCGGGCGCGCCGCTGCAGATACCGGGATACCAAATCGCCTACGCCACTCGGCCCGCCAACACAGTGGCGGGTGATTACTACGACGTGATCCTCAGGCCGGGGCGGGAACCGAAAGACGATCGCGTACTTTTTGTGGTGGCCGACGTGGCGGGAAAGAGTATTCCGGCGGCGATGGTTATGGCCACCTTCCAGGCGAGTCTGCGGACGTTGTCGACTGGCGGGGCATCACTGCCAGAAATGGCCGCGGGCGTGAATCGCTATTCGTGCTCGAATAGCCAGGGCGGAGTGCGCTTTACCACTGCCTTTTTCGCAGAACTGGATCCCGCGACCGGCGACGTGGCTTATATCAACGCCGGCCACAACGTTCCCATTCTGCGCAGGAAATCGGGGGTGGTGGAACGACTGGAAGCTGGAGGCGTCCCCATCGGCATTTTTGCGGAATCTCCCTACCAGATGGGCACCACCCGCCTGGACAACGGAGACTGGCTGGTGATTTTTACCGATGGCATCGTCGAAGCCGAGAATGCGAAGCAGGAAGAATTCGGCGAACCCCAATTGATACGCCTGGTGGATCGCGAATCGGGATCAGCGCCGGCAGATTTACTGCGCAGCCTGCTCGCAGAATTGGATCAGTTCGTAGGCAACACTCCGCAGCACGATGACATGACGTGTCTGCTGCTGAAGAGAAGCTGAGTGGTTCACTACTTATTGTCGGGCAGCTACTGACTGTAAGCGAGCTTGGCCAAGTACGCTCCACGCAGCGGCCTGAATTTGCGGATCGCTCGAACTGCGCAAAACCGAATCGCACTCCTCGACTGCCTCCTGCGGATGTCCCACTCGCAATTCGTACAACGCGAGTTCGAGGACCTGCGCGGGTGGGTATTTATGCAATGCGTTGGCTGCCCGGAATTCCGCCACCGCCTCGTCCGCTCGTCCCTGCTTGGCCAGAGCCAAAGCAAGATTGTCGTGTGCCATGTAATTGCGCTCGGTAACGCTTAAGGTGTAGCGCCATAGCGTTTCATCGTCGCTCCAGTAACCGAGCTGGTGATAGGTGAGGAAACCCAGAATGAAGACCGCAAGAACCGCTGTGCCACCCATCCACACGCTTCGAGTGCGATACCCGGCGGCCGGCGCAGCCACAACCCACGCCTGCAATGTCCAATTCACCGCCACGAACAGTCCGATGCAGGGGATGTAGGCGAAACGATCGGCCATGGCCTGCTCGCCTACCGTGACAATTCCGATCATCGGAACTAAGGTGCCTAAGAACCAAAACCATCCGACTTGCAAATAGCGCTGGTCGCGCCATCGCAATACCAGCGTAGAAATCAGAAACAGCAAAGCCACGGCAGCCGCGATGTCCGCGCCGGACAGCGAATTTCCGGGATGCGGATACATGGGAGCGAGGCGGACCGGCCAAAACAACTTCCCCAGGTACCGTACGTACGAAACAAAAACATTCTCGAAGCGCGACGCGAGCGACACTTCGGCCGCCGTCCGTACGGCGGCTCCAGCCCGCTGCGCAATCACGGTAATGACCGAATCGGCCGCGGCCAAGATGAACAAAGGCCACTTCTCCACAACCAGAAAACCGAAGGAGCGTGGAGGAACCGTGCCCTGTGAATCTGCCGTCGCCCCCGCAAACAAGCGCTGCAACGGCCAGTAATCCCAAAGCAGCAACACAAACGGCAGCGTGACGATCTGCGGTTTCGCCATCAAGCCCAGCGCAAACAAAACAGCCACCCACCAGAAGAGGGATCGTCTTGCGCTGCGCGCATAGCGGTCATAAGCATGAAGGGCGAGCAGGAAGAACAACATGCTGAGAACATTTTTGCGCTCCGCAACCCACGCAACCGATTCAACGTTGACCGGGTGCAAGGCGAACAGCGCGCTCACCGCCAGACTGGGCCAGGTGAGTCCGGTGGCCCGCCACAACAACAAAAAGAGCAGCACCGCATTCGCCGCGTGCAGCAGAAGATTGACGTAATGATGCCCGGTGGGATTGAGTCGAAAAATATCGCAGTCCAAGGCATGCGACAACCAAGTCACCGGATGCCAATACCCGGCGTGAAACGTAGTGAATGACCACTTCACTGTGTTCCAGCTCAGGCCGGTCTGCACCTGGGAATTTCTCAGGATATAGACGGAGTCATCAAAATCGGTAAATTGGTTATGAGCGACAGGATTGTAGAAAGCGAGAGTGGCCGCCACCAGCAACAGGCAGAAGATGACGACGCGCTTTTCGCCGAAGGCTGACATGAGATGGGTGAACACGATCGGTGGGCAGAAGCTATGCTCTTCCTTGACCACCTCGCGTCGCTCCCTGCCGAGGCCGATTCTAGCGCGATGCCGGCGCAATTAGACGATCCGCAGCACGCGGCAGCAATCGACAGTAACCATCTCTCTGGTAACGGGAGCAGATGTCAGAATCGGGTCGTGGAAAGCGGGGTTTCCGTCGCTTCGCCAAATGAGTTTTTCGGTTCGCTACGGCAGCCGCCTTTGCATTGTCTACTCAGCGTTGCCGGCGTCTCGGCGGGGCAGTTCTGGTGCGCAGGAAAGGGCGGCCGACCCGTTTCCAGAATGGGAGTCGCGGCATCTGGCGGGCGGTTTCAGGGTAAGATAGAGTAATGGGCGACTAGCAAAATTTGTCATTTCGGGTCTCTGAAAATGTCATACTTTGAGACCCGAGGGTGACCGGGTAGGTAACTTTCCCGCACAAGGGTACTGAAAACGCTCAGTTTGCATCCGGAAGGACATCTGACTTCCGTCACTTGGGTCTCTGGCCCTTAGAGTGCGATAGTACAGGCGAGTTGGTCATCCAACCAAACCAGTCAAACGGAGACGAGGAAAATTTAAATGCGGAAACAAAAGGGTTTCTCACTAATCGAACTGCTGATCGTGGTGGCGATCATCCTGATCATCGCCGCGATTGCAATCCCGAACCTGTTGCGTGCACGTATTGCGGCGAACGAGTCGTCCGCGGTGGCGTCGATCCGCACCCTGAACACGGCTCAGATTTCGTATAACTCTGCTTACCCGACGGTGGGCTTTTCGTCCTCCCTCGCCAACCTTGCCGGCACCAGCTGCACTCCGCCTAGCTCGACCGGCGCGTGCTTGATCGATACCACGCTGGCGGCAGGTACGAAGAGCGGCTACACCTTCTCGATGACGAACGTGAGCGGCACTCCGGCCTCCACCTATCAGGCAATCGCAACCCCGTTGACCGCTAACCAGACGGGCGTACGTTCTTTCTGCTCGTTCGCGGACGCTGTGGTGCGCTACAACATGGCCGCCATCACCACCTGCGACACCACGCAGAACCCCTTGCAATAAGTTTGATTTTGGCAAAGTACCTGGGGGAGGGTACCAGCCGGGAAAAAGCAGAGGAGCAATCCTCTGCTTTTTTTGTTTTTGCAGTTTGGATATGAAGTTTGACCGGGTTTTCCCGCCACGCAGCGCTTTGCCCCTTCACCCCGTCAGTCACTTCTGGATTGTGAGTTCGACATGATAGCTTGGATTTTCCCTCGCGCCATGTCGAGTGCGAATTCAATCCGCGAAACCCGTCTGTCCCTTGTCTTTCGCGCCTCCTTGTGCGCCCTGCTCGCCGTGCTCGCCCTGACTGCGGGCACGCACCTGGATTTCAGGCAGCCCTTTATCGGATACGGTTTCGGCGGCGCCTTCCTCCTCTACCTTGTCGCGGAACGCATCGCGCAACGTATGGCGATACTCGCAGTCCTGGGCGCCTTGCTCACGGCTTGGGTGGTATGGGGACGCTACCAGGATCTCGCAACGCTGCTCGTGCAAGTCATGGGCGCCCTCGGACTGGCCAGCCTGCTCCTGTTGAGTTGCATTATCCTTTGCAACGGCCGCGATCGCGAACCCGCCGCTTACCGGGCCCTTTTGCCCTCAGTCGTGCTGGCGTTCTTTGTTCTGGCGGCGCAGTACTCCCTTAACATGGCTTCGCTCCTCCATCGCACCACTTATGATCTCTATGCATTCGCCTTCGATGGCAGTCTTGGCTTTGAACCCAGCTTTGCGCTCGGCCGTTTTCTGAATTCCCATCCCTATCTGTTTCCGTTCTTGAGGGTGAGCTACGAGGGCATTCTTTTGGCCATGGCAGCCCTCTACGCCGGCTTCATGCGCCGCCGCGACCGGCCAATCTGGGAGATCATCGAAGTACTGTTTGCTTCGGCGATGGTTGGCTATGCCTTCTTCAGCATTTTTCCCGTTTGCGGCCCACGCTACGCCTTTGGGCGCGATTTCCCGGACATGGTCATGCCTTACCTGGCATTCCATCAGCTGGCCCTGGCCAAAGTCCCTGTGTCCTGGCTTTTCCCACGCAACGGCGTACCCTCTCTGCACCTGACTTGGGCGCTCTTGATTTGGCTTAACACTCGAAGCCTGCCACGGTGGGCTCGAGCCGCCGCGTTGGTGCTGGTATGGGCCACCGTTTTCGATACCCTGGCCAGTGGAGAACACTACCTCTTCGATCTGGTGGTGGCTTTGCCGTTTACCTTGTGGATGCAGGCATGGATGGCACGCACCGTCAGCATCCGCGACCGGCGCCGGTGGCTTCCGGCGGTCTGTGGATGCGCGCTATTCCTCGCCTGGCTTGCGGTAGGGCGATTCGGCTTTCCCCTGATGATGATCGGCCGCGCCGTGCCCTGGTTGCTGATAGCAGTGTCTTCAATCGTCTCCATCGTGTGGGCGATGACGCTGCCTGCCATGATCCCCGAAATGGTGTGTGATTCCGGAAATGCAGGCCTGGCACACCTGCCGGATTCGCGCCAACCTGCTTTCTAACCAAATCGCAGCTTATGCCAGCATGGAAATGCCAGTGACAAAATTTGGCACACCTTTCTCCAATGGATCTGTCGAAGTTTGTCAACCAGCTCCGTACGAAGACCCTCCTGAGTGCAGTGCGCGCGGCAAACTCTCCGAAAGATGCGGGTTCTGGTAAGAGCCAGGTTACTTTTAGCCAAGGCCCCGCGAGCGGTTCCTTAAGTGCAAGTAGTCGTGGCAGTCGCAAGATTCGTTTTGGCGAAGTGCCTGGGGGAGGGTACAAGCCAGAAAGAGGCAGGGGAGAAATCCCCTGCTTTTCTATTTCTTGCCATTTTCTCTTTGGGGCGGCCTGAGGCTTTTGTTTTGAGGGACCTGAAATCCACTGACACAAATTGTCATTTTGGCCAACGTTGGGATTGAAATAGCCACCACCCGTGGGTTGGAGTTTGGGAAATCGATAGCATTTCCAAAGACATACGTTTGGGTAGTGAGGAGATGTGTCCGGCAGCCAAAATGCAACAGTTATCCCGGACTAATCTTAACGCGCGATCCCGAATGAGGAAACGCCATGCGAACGAGTAAAGGATTCTCGCTCATTGAACTGTTGATTGTGGTAGCCATCATTTTGATCATTGCGGCGATTGCTGTGCCCAGTTTTCTGCGCTCGCGCATCTCGGCCAACGAGTCGGCGGCGGTGGCGGCGCTGCGAACCGTGAACTCGGCGGAGATCACGTACAATTCGGCTTATCCAACGGTGGGCTTTGCCTCCACGCTAGGGGCTCTTGGTGGCACCAACTGCTCGCCGCCCGATTCGACGGGCGCTTGCCTGATTGACACGGTGCTAGCGACCGGCCAAAGGAGCGGATACTCCTTTCAGTTGACCAACGTAAGCGGCACTCCGGCCTCAAGCTACATGGTTATCGCCAGCCCCATCACATGGAACTATTCGGGAATGAACTATTTCTGTTCGTTCGCCGATGCGGTAATTCGGGTCAGCCCGAGCGCCATCACGAGCTGCGATGGCACCGTCCCTCCGCAAAACTAGCACGCGAGGCGGTGCAGCTCTGCCTGCCCCCTTGGTCCTAGTAAGCGGTTTACCTTCGTAACCCTCCCGGATACCCGAATCCGCCGGGACACTTTCGCATTGCTTATAATTCTTTCATCAGGTTCCACATCAAACTCCACGTAAGGGGCTTGCTGATCCGCGCATCACCATGGTTGCGATCGAGATTCTCGATTTGGAAAAGAGCTATCTAGTCGGATTCTGGCGCAAGCGCCCGAAACTTGCCCTGCGTTCGCTCCGCCTGACCATTGAAGAGGGAGAAGTGTTCGGCTTCCTCGGTCCTAACGGTGCCGGCAAGACCACGACTCTCAAGCTTTTGATGGGCCTGGTTTTCCCCACGGCGGGAAGCGCCCGGATTCTGGGGATGGAGATGGACGATCCCCGGGTGAAATCGCAGATTGGCTTTCTGCCCGAGCAACCCTACTTTTACGATCACCTGAGCGCGCGCGAACTGCTCAACTACTACGCCCAGCTTTCGGGAGTTCCGCCAAAAAGCCGCGCGGCGCGGGTGGAACAGATGCTCGAGCGCGTGGGCTTGCGTGATGCGGCCGGGCTGCAGTTGCGCAAGTTCTCGAAGGGTATGTTGCAGCGAGTAGGGTTGGCGCAGGCCATCCTGCACGATCCGAAGTTGGTGTTTCTGGATGAACCCATGTCAGGACTGGACCCGATGGGTCGCCGCGAGGTCCGGGATCTCATCCAGCAACTGCGGCAAGAAGGCAAGACAGTGTTCTTTTCGACCCACATTTTGTCCGATGCTGAAGCGCTTTGCGACCGGGTGGGCGTCATTCATCAAGGCGAACTGCGCGGGGTGGGTGCGGTCGCGGAATTGACTTCCGAACGGCAGGCCAAGATCGAGATTATTTTTTGCGCCACCAAAGTACCGCCCGGTTTGATCAGCCTCGGCGCCGAGGCGCGGGTCAGCGGCGACATGGTCAACGCCGTGTTGCCCGAAGAGCAGCAGGAGGCCGCGCTCGAAGTGCTGCGCCACGAGCGCCTCAAATTGATTTCCCTGACCCCGGTTCGCCGTTCGCTGGAGGAGTATTACATCCAGAAACTACGGCCCGCGGAAACACAACCAGACGAAATCCCGAAAGCAGGCGACCGGAAAGAGGACGCCCGGATGGAAGCCAGCCGGAAAGGAGTGGGCGCGTGAACTCTCGAATCGGGTACATTGCCTTCAACACCTTTCGCGAGGCGGTGCGCGACCGGGTGCTCTACAACCTGATCGCCTTTGCGCTGCTGCTTTCCGGGGCGGCGATTCTGGTGGGAGAAATTTCCATCGACATCGAACGTCTGGTAGTCGTCAACCTCGGTCTGACCGCGGTGTCGCTGTTCGGCGTAGTCATTGCCATCTTCATCGGGATTGGCCTGGTCTCCAAAGAAATCGACAAACGCACGCTCTACACCGTCCTTTCGCGCCCCGTTCGCCGCTGGGAGTTTGTCGTGGGCAAATTCTTTGGCCTCACCGGAACACTGGTGGTGAACACGTTTTTTATGGCGGTCGGCGTGTTCCTCGCGCTGCTCTATGTGGCGCACAAATTCGAAAAGATGGATGTGTGGGTACTCGCCGCCCTTTACTTTATCGTGCTGCAATTTCTGATTGTGTGCGCGCTGGCCTTGTTTTTTTCCTCTTTTTCCACCTCGCTGATGGCTGCCGTCTTCACCTTCGCCCTCTTCGTAATCGGAAGTCTATCGGAGGATTTGCGCGGCTTCGCCCGCATCACTCCCGGAGTCGGAGGGTGGCTGGCAACCGCCATCGCCTATCTGGTGCCGAATTTTTCCGCATTGAACGTGATCAATCAGGTGGCGCATGGCGACCCCGTACCCGGACGCGTGATCCTCTACAACACCGTCTATGCGCTGCTGTATTCGGCGATGGCCATCTCCGGAGCGGTGCTGATCTTCCAGCGCCGAAATCTGAAATGAGTAGGACGCGACGCGTCAACCTGGTTGCAGGTGCGATCCTGTTGCTTTCCTTGGCTGGCGCCCTGGCGATCCTTGACGCCATTGATCGCCTGCGCCCTCCATCCATACCGCAGCAGACGCTTTATCTGCGCTCTGCCAGGGTGCTGCGCCGCTTGAGCCTGGGCTACACCGGCCTGCTGGCCGACATCTACTGGACGCGCGCGGTGCAATATTTCGGAATTCAGCATCACAACGATTCCGGCGATTTCCGCCTTCTGGCGCCCCTGCTCGAAGTCACCACCGAGCTCGACCCCAGGCTTCTGCCCGCCTACCAGTTTGGAGCCAACTTCCTGGCTCCCAAACCGCCCAGCGGCGCGGGCTTGCCGGGTGCCGCGCTCTCGCTCATAAAATATGGAATCGAGCACAATCCCGACCAATGGCGCCTGTACTACAACCTGGGCTTTCTCTATTACACCGAGTTCAAGGACTACGCCAAGGCAGCCGACGCATTCCGGCAGGGAGCGGCCCTTCCCGTAACCAGTGAATACATGCCCATCCTGGCGGCACGGATGGCGCAGCATGCCGGCGAATTCGACACGGCCCGCATGTTATGGGTCACCACCTACCAGAGCACGCAAGAAGCCCGCATTCGGCAAAATGCCGTCGAACATCTCCTCGCTCTGCAGGTGGACGAAGAAGTAACGCAACTGGAGCAAGTAGTAGAAAAATACCGCGCCCAGAGCGGACGATTCCCCGCCACCATGGGGGATCTGGAGCGCGCCGGATTTATCCGTGGAACGCCAACTGATCCCAAGGGTCACCCGTACAAGCTGATGCCAGATGGCCGCATAGAAGTGCAGGATCCAAAAAAGATTCCCTTCATCACCCAAGGCCTGCCACCAGGCATGTCCCCGCCGCAACCCCCGCGCGAGGTTCCAGCAGAGCCAAAGTGAATGGCTTTAGCTCTTAGCTCTTAGCTTTTAGCCTTGCGTTTAGAAAACTCGTGTGGTGACGTCGCGATAACCGCAGTTCGTGCAAGACCGGGAAGGGCACGACTTCAGTCGTGCCGTTAGCGCGCGCAAAGCTTCCGGCTTTAGCCGGTGAGGGGCCCCCCGACACCATCGCAAAAGCCGCCCAGATAAGAGCTAAAAGCAGCTTTTTGTTAGCATCCTTGCGTGTCCCCCAACACTCCGCAATCATTCTGGAGCACTATTACCCAATGGTGGCGCGAGCAGGCGCAACAGAACGGAGCTGCCAGCGCAACGTCCATCTTGCTCGGCAACCTCTGGGGCTTTATTCGCGACGCAACGCCCGAGCGCCGCCGCCAGCGCTATGGCGACATGGAGTACGACTGGGAACACCGTGTCAACACCACCTGCGGCACGGTGGGCTGGCGAGCGCGGCTGCTGGGATTGTTTCACTCCCCCTACCAACCGACCGACCCGGCCCTGTTTCAAGAGATGATGGCAAGCCTTCCCATAGCCTTTGAGCAATTCACTTTTGTCGATCTCGGATCGGGCAAGGGACGCACGCTGCTGATGGCGTCAGAATATCCGTTTCGAAAAATTGTAGGCGTGGAGTTGCTGGCGGAGCTGCATAGCGCGGCGCAAGAAAACATTCGCGCCTACCGCTCCCAAACCCAGCGCTGCACCCAAATTGAGGCGCTCTGCGCCGACGCCAGCGAGTTTGCTTTCCCCGAAACACCGCTGGTGCTGTACTTATTTAATCCGCTTTCGGAGCCCGCGTTGCGCCGCACCATCGGAAACCTCGAGCACTCCTTGCAGCAATCGCCCCGGCCGATTTGGATCGTGTATCACAACCCAGCAATGAGCGGCGTCATGGAACCGTCGCCCGCGCTGGTGAAATCGGGCGGAACGGAACAATACTCACTGTTCACAAACCCCAAAGTCTAACCTGCGAAACACTGTACGTACAATTATGGCAAACCTGCGGAGCCCCGCCTTCTCCCTCTTTGCTCTGCGCTCGGCAGCGCGTTACACTTCCGACTATGAATACAGCGATCCAACCGAATGTGAAGTTTGTGCAAACGCCCGATTACCGCGACACCTACGCCAACAGCGTGCAGATTCGCGTGAATGTATGGGACTTTTTCCTGGTTTTTGGGACCATGCAGCAAGCCTCGGAGGCGCAGGTGGAACTGCGAAACTTTCAGGGAATTTATCTCAGCCCGCAGCAGGCCAAGGCGCTGATGGCGCTTTTGCAACAGAATGTGGCGAACTATGAAGCCGCTTTCGGCGAGATCAAACTTGATCCGCGGGCCCCGGTTGGACCCGTGCACTAATGGCAACCTGGACGGGGGCGCAGTCCAATCAGCGGCCCGATGGGAAGCACAGCCTTCCGCCAGAACGGTCTGCCAAAGCCACATGGCCGCTGCAACTTCTTCTGTTTGCTCTCTTCTTTGCGGTTTTGATGCTGCTGCATGCGCCGCTGCTCCGCCTGCCTTATTTTTGGGATGAAGCCGGCTATTACGTCCCGGCCGCGCGCGATTTGTTACTGACCGGCACGCTCATTCCACATTCCTCAATATCGAACGCGCACCCTCCACTGGTGATGGCCTGGCTGGCACTGACCTGGAAGGTCTTTGGATATTCCACGCTGGTCACGCGCACCGCCATGCTGGCCGTGAGCGCATTCGCGCTCCTGGGATTGTTTCGGCTTTCGCGGATCGCCGTCAATTTGCCCGTGGCTTGGGCAACCATCGTGTTAGTGGCGCTTTACCCCGTGTACTTCACCCAGAGCTCGGTGGCGACGCTAGACCTGGCGGCTGCTGGATTTACGTTTTGGGCGCTGGGCGCTTATGTCGCCGGTCGCACTCCGGAACATCAGGAAAGTCACCCGTGGAAGGTGGCGGTCTGGTTTTCTCTGGCAGCATTGGCGAAGGAAACAGCGATCCTCGCTCCGCTGGCGTTGTTCGTCTGCGAAGGGCTGGGTTATTTCATGCGGCCGCGATGGCTGAAAGTACTTCCGCCCGGGCGGCAGCGGTCGCGCTTATTGTATCTGCTCCTTCCAGTGGTTCCGCTGGCGTGCTGGTATGCGTATCACTATACGAAGACGGGCTTCCTGCTGGGGAATCCGGGATTTTTTCGTTACAACGTTGCGGCTACGCTCAATCCTCTGCGCGTGCCGCTGGCTTTCGGATTGCGGCTCTGGCAGCTGTTTGGATATTTCGGTTTGTACCTGCTCACCCTGGCGGGATTGCTGGCGATGCTCCGTCCACCGCTGAAGGAGAATGGGGTCGCGCGTCCGCGGATTCCGTTCTGGATGCAGGCGGCATTTCTTTTTGTTGTGATCGCTTACCTGTTCTTCATGTCGGCGGTGGGCGGCGCAGTGCTGGCTCGTTACATGTTGCCGGTTGTCCCGCTGGTAATGCTGATGATGATCTCGACTTTGCGGCGGCGAGCGCGATATTGGGCACTGATTGTGGCCGCGGTGGCCATTGCTTTCATCTCGGGGCTGTTCAGCAATCCGCCTTATGGATTCTCGCTCGAAGATAATCTGGCCTATCGCGACTACGTAGTGATGCATGCTGAAGCTGGTCGTTTCTTGACAATGCGATACCCGGGGGCGCGCGTTCTGACGGCATGGCCGGCGTCGGACGAAATCACGCGACCGTGGCTCGGCTATGTGAGTCGGCCGTTCCGCGTGGTGCGCATTGAAGACTTCTCCGTCTCTCAGATCGACGTGGCGGTCGGAGCTCGCGCGCAGTTTGACGTGGCTCTGGTCTTCTCCACCAAGTACCAGCCCGCGCATCCGCTGCTGGAGAACTGGGAATTTTGGCAGCGCATGAAGGAGAGGTTCTTCGGCTATCATCGCGACTTGTTGCCCGAGCATATTGCTCAGCGTCTGGGTGGAACGGTTGCTTATCGCGAGGATATCAACGGGCAGTGGATCGCAGTGATTGCGCTGACGCAGTAGCCTCGTGTAGGAACGGGGCTCCGTCCAAGCGGGCCCTTCGGCTAGGCTCAGGGCAGGCACAGCTCCGCCACCACAGATGCACAGTCATCGCTTTCAAATCCCCATCAAGTGGCAGGAGTGCGTTTTGACCACGACCCAGACCGCCTTACCGGGGGCCAGTTGCAGAGCGTCGCGCGCGGCTAGCGTCAAGTGCACTTCAAACTCCGTGCCGCCGCAATCTACGATCGCCGCAACGATGACGTCTCTTTGCACCAGCCGGCGGATAGTCCCCGGCAAAACGTTGCGCGCGCTCAGACCGTGTGGCTCTTGGGTTGCCAGCAGCAGATCGCCGGCGCGAACTCCCACGCGCAAGCCCGAGCCGACCTCGGCTCGGACCAACGGTGTCTCTAACTCCACTGCGCCGTTGCCGGCTGTCGAACTGAGTTCGGCCTGGACGGGCGAGGACGCCCGTCGCTCCACAAGCAGGCAAGTCATGGTGCCGCGGGCTTCATGCAGCGCCAGCACCTTGGCATCGAAGATATTTTCGAATCCCGCAAGGTGCGCGACGGTCTCCATGCGCGGGGCTGTCATCACTTCATGCGGCCGGCCTTGCGCGACGATTCTACCCGCGTCCAACATAATGACTTCATCCCCCAAGGCAAATACTTCTTCTCCGTTGTGAGTAACGAAGAGAATCGGGACGCGGTGATTTTGGTTCCACTGGCGCAGATCGCCCACTAGCTGCGACTTGGTCGGACGATCGAGGGCGGCCAGGGGCTCATCAAGCAGCAGGGCTCGGGGTTCGGTCACTAGCGCGCGGGCCAGGGCGACTCGCTGGCGCTCGCCTCCGGAGATTTGCGCTGGCCGCCGGTCGCGCACGTGAGCGATGCGGAACAGGTCGAGGATTTCGCGGACGCGCGTCTGCCGCTCGCCGCCGCTCAGGGCGCGGAGGCCGTACGCGACATTCTGCTCGGCGGTCAGGTGAGGAAAAAGGGCGAGATCCTGATGAACGTAACCGATGCGGCGTTTCCAGGCGGCAACGTGCTGCTTCTTCTCCGAGTCGTAGAGGTCCTGGCCGCCAACGGCAATGCGGCCTTCGTCGGGATCGGTCAGTCCGGCAATGCAATCGAGCAGCGTGGTTTTTCCCGCGCCCGATGCGCCGAAGAGAATCGTGAAACCGGCGAGCGCGCGAAAGTGGACATTCAGGTTGAAGCTGCCTTCGGGATTTGCGAAGCGTTTGCGGATGCGGACTTCGAGATCGGCGGAAAATGCCGTTGGCGAGGTTGGTGGCGGGGATAGTGATGCGCCAGCGATTGTCGATTTTATCGCCACGGGCTAACCACCCAGGGACGCCGGTTCACGCCGTAGACGATCGACAACACAACAAACGAAATGACCAGCAGCACCAGAGCCGTCTGGTTCGCGCTCGAATAATTCGCGGTTTGTACCTGGTCATAAATATCAATCGAGATGGTGCGGGTGACGCCGGGAATATTGCCTCCGACCATGAGCACGACCCCAAATTCGCCCAGCGTATGCGCGAAGCTGAGGGCAAATCCCGTGACCAGCCCGGTTTTCGAGAGAGGTATCACGACCCGGCGAAAAGTCTGCACCGGTGAGTGTCCGAGCGACGCCGACGCCTGAAGCAGTTTGCGGTCGACCGCTCCAAACGAAGTGGCGAACGGTTGCACGGCGAAGGGCAGACTGTATAACAACGACCCGACCACCAGTCCTTCAAATGTAAATGCCAGCGTGTGACCGGTGAGCGACTCCCACCAGCGGCCTAACGGGCTGCGCGAACCGAGCGCTACCAGGACATAAAAACCCAGCACCGTTGGCGGCAGGACAATGGGCAGCGCGACCGCGGCTTCGATCAGAAATTTCCACCGCCAGCGCGAGTAGGTTAGCCAGTAAGCGATGGGGATTCCGATGGCGATTAACAGCGTCGATACCAGCGCTGCCAAACGTACTGTCAACCAGAATGCCTCCCAGTTCATTTCATTCTTCCTCCGTTGGCAGGCTTCTCCAAAGGCAGACTGAAACCGTAACTGGTTAGGAGCGCGGTGGCTTCGGGGGTGCGCAAAAAGTTGAGGAACTTGCGGGCGGCATCTTGTTGTTTTGATTTCGCAAGCACGACGGCGGCCTGGTTCAGCGTCGGATAAGCATCAAGCGGGACCGTCCAGTAACGGCCCTTGTCTTTCATTGCAGGCGCAAGAGCGTGCGAGAGCGCGATCAGTCCGGCTTGGGCGTTGCCCGATTCTATGAATTGCGCCGCCTGCGACACGTTTTCTCCGACGACTAAGCGGCTGGAGATCTGATCGTAAATGCCGAAATGGCGAAGCGCTGCGGCGGCGGCTCGGCCATACGGCGCGGTCGCGGGATTCGCTACTGACATCTTTTTTACTGACGGATCGAGCAATGCCTTAATGCCTAGCTTGGATAAATCGAGCGGCGAGTCGTTCGGTACCCACAGGACTAACCGGCCGACCGCATAACCGTAGAGCGTGTCTTTCGACCCGAACCCCTCGGCGATCAACTGTTGCGGGTAGTCTTCGTCGGCGGAAAAGAAGACGTCGAAGGGCGCGCCGTTGCGAATCTGATTGGTCAGATTGCCGGACGCTCCGAAGGAGAGCTTCACGGTTTGCCCGGTCTTCTTTGTGTAGGCATCGACCAGTTGCGGAAGAGCGGCACTCATATCGGCTGCCGCCGCCACCGTAATTTCTTGCGCGGCGGCATTTGCCGCACAGAGAATTAGAAACGCTGTGAGTTTAGAAAGTAGTGTCATGGATTCTGCCCGATTTTGTCATCCCGAGCGAAGCAAGGGATCTCCAGCTCGCCGTCAAACGCCGATCCCTCGCTTCGCGAGGGATGACAATTCGTAAAAAGTCGTCGCTCATACACAAGTCGATCGACTGACTCCTGTTGAGGCTCTTACCCCAGTTTTGTCTTCGATAACGGAAGCTCGCGCACTCGCTCGCCGGTGGCCGCAAACACCGCGTTGTAGATTGCCGGAGCAACGGGCGGCAAGCCCGGTTCGCCCACTCCGGCGGGCGGCGCTTCGCTCTCCACTATGTGCACTTCGATGTGCCGCGGGGCCCGGTTCATGCGCGTGATCGGATAATTGTGGAAGTTGCTCTGGTCGATTACCCCGTTGGTCGCAGTAATCTCGCTGAACAATGCGAGGCTGGTTCCAAATACCGCCGCGCCCTCGAACTGGTTACGGATGTTGTCCGGGCTGACGATGGTGCCGGCATCGACCGCGGTCCACACATTCGGAATGTGAACCTGTCCGCGGTCATTAACTTCGACTTCCACCACGGTCGCTACGTAGGTCAGGAAACTGCGGTGTGCAGCGATTCCCATGCCGCACCCTTTGCCCATCGACCGTTTTCCCCAACCGGATTTCTCGGCTGCGATTTCGACCACGCGCCGCAAGCGGGCGGTGTCTAACGGATAGCGTTTGTCGTCTTCCGCTTCGTCTCCCGTGAGATCAAGCTTGACGATGCGCGGGGGCCCGATGAGATCTAACAAATACTGCACTGAATCTTTGTTGGCGTTGTGCGCCAACTCGTCGGCAAAGGAGTGAATCGCAAACGCGTGATAGACGTTGGCCACGCTGCGCAGCCATCCGATGCGCACGTGGAAGTCGGCGGGGCCGTTCTCGGCGCGGTGGTTGGGAATATCGAAGGGAAGATTGTTCCATCCCAGGCCCATTTCATCGAGCGCATAGGTTGCGGAGGCGTCGAAAGTCGAACCGATGGGCGGATATACGGTGCGCTGTAACCACGCTGATGGCTTGCCATCCGGGCCCACTGCGGCCTTCATGTACATGGCGGCTACGGTGTGAAAATAGTCGAAGCGAATATCGTCTTCTCGACTCCAGACCACTTTCACGGGCTTGCCTAGCTGCTTGGAAAGAACGGCGGCTTCCGCCACCTGGTCGGGCTTCGATTTGCGTCCGAAGCCGCCACCGAGAAGCGTTACGTGGCACGTCACATCTTCTTTCTTGATGCCGAGAACGCCCGCAATCGTCTCCTGCACGGCTTGCGGATTCTGCGTGGGGGCCCAGGCCAGAACTTTTCCGTTGCGATATTCGGCTACGGCTACGGGCGGCTCCATGGATGCATGCGCCAGGTGCGGCGTGTAATATTCGGCCTCGATTATTTTTCCGCCCTTGGCAAATGCGGCGTCTACGTCGCCGACATTGCGTACGACTTTGCCGGGCTGGCGCGAAGTCGCTTCGAGCGTCTTGCGAAAAGGCTGAGAGTTGTAGACCGCGTGTGGACTACTCTTGACGTCCCATTCGATCTTCAAACTCTTGCGTCCCTTGAACGCGGCATAGGTGTTGTCGGCAATTACGGCTACTCCGCCTAACGGCTGAAACTGGTGCGGCGGTTTGAAGGTGTCGATAGTCAACGTCTTTTGAACGCCCGGTACTTTGAGCGCGGCCTTGTCATCGTAGGACTTGATCTTCTGCCCCAGCACGGGCGGATGCTCGACCGCCGCATAAACCATCCCCGGCATAGTCGCGTCCATACCAAAGATGGCTTTGCCCGTGACGATCTCGGGCAGGTCGAAGAGCGCATTGCTTTCTTTACCGATGTAGCGCCATTCTGAGCGTTGCTTGAGCGCCACACTTTCTTTTTTCGGAACCGGGAGCTTGGCCGCGGCGGCAGCAACTTCGCCGTAGCCCAGCTTGCGGTCGCTCGACTTATGCACAACGAAATGCGGTTCGGTGGTGCATTCCTTTGGCGAAACATTCCACTGCGCGGCTGCGGCGGTGATCAGCATTGCGCGTCCGGTAGCGCCCACCTGGCGCATCAAGTCGAAGTTGCTGCGAACGGAATGCGAGCCGTCGGTATCCTGATCGCCGTATTTCGGATCGCCAAGTGCCTGTTCGATGTTCACTTTCGACCAGTCGGCATCGAGTTCGTCGGCCACCACCAGCGGCAACGCGGTGCGGCTGCCGCATCCCATCTCCGAGCGATGGGCTACGATGGTGACGGTGCCATCGGAGGCGATCGACATCCAGAGACTGGGCTCAAACGGCGGCGCGGGAGTTTCGCCTTGCGCCCATAGCGGCTCGGGAATGAAGCGGGCACCCAGCACGAACACGCCGCTGGCTAATGCGCCTTGCAGAAAACCTCTTCGGCTGAAATTCCCGCCAACCTGACGGCTGACATTTTCGATGAGCTTCATGCCGTCTCCTTCGCAGCCTGATGGATGGCTGCCCGAATTCGCTGGTAGGTTCCGCAACGGCAGAGATTGCCCGACATGGCGGTGTCAATATCCTGGTCGCTGGGATTCTTGTTGTCTTTGAGCAGCGCAATCGCCTGCATGATCTGACCAGTCTGGCAGTAGCCGCATTGCGGGACCCGAATCTCCATCCATGCTTTTTGCACGGGATGCATCGGTGCAATGCCTTCGATGGTCGTGATTTCGGCGCCGCCGACTTCTTTCATGGCAGTGGTGCAGGAGCGGATGGCGGCCCCGTTCTGGTGCACGGTGCAGGCTCCGCATAGCGACATGCCGCAACCGAATTTCGTTCCCGTGAGTTGCGCTACGTCGCGCAAATACCACAGGAGCGGCATGTCGGGATCGCCGTCAAACGTCTTCTCTTTGCCGTTTACTTTGAAGCGGATCATTGGTTCCTCGATCAACTATGGGCGCTTGCGAAATTGATTTCCATATCGTAGTCGCAGTGGGCGAAATGTGGAAGACTAGTTGGCCCCGGTGATTCCCCGTGCTCCCGGTGGTGAAAGGTTTCCGCCGTCATATAATCGTCTGTCCTTCCTGGAGGAAATTTGGCCTACGACGATCTGCGCGACTGGATCCAAGCTCTGGACCGAGCCGGCGAACTGAAACGGGTTCGCATGGAAGCGGACCCTATTTTGGAGATTAGCGAAATTGCCGATCGGGTTTCTAAGAGTAGAGTTGTCGACAAAGATCGGCAAGCAACGCTTGGCGGCAAAGCTTTGCTTTTCGAGAATGTGAAAGGCTGTCCCGGCGGGCAACTCCTCATCAACCAGTTCGGATCGGCCCGCCGTATGCGGCTTGCGCTTGAGGTCGACGCGCTGGACGAAATCGCCGACCGCATCAAGAGTTTTATGGATGTGAAGTCTCCGCAGGGCTTTCTCGACAAGGTGAAGATGCTGCCCATGCTGGCCGAGATGGGCAAGTTTTTTCCAAAGACCGTCGCTAGCGGCCCCTGTAAAGAAGTAATCAAGCGTGACAATTTTTCACTGCTTGATTTTCCCATCCTGCAATGCTGGCCCAAAGATGCTGGACGCTTCATCACGCTGCCCTGCGTGATTACGCGCGATCCGAAGACGGGAAAACGCAATGTCGGGATGTATCGCATGCAGATCTATGACGAGCGCACGACGGGCATGCATTGGCAGCGGCAGAAAGTTGCGGCGGAACATTACCGCGAACGCATGCGGGAGACGCAGCAAGCTGCGTCTCTACGGGTGGATTTGATGGCTCGCTCTTCGGGCGGTTCGATGCTGGCCGCGGGCGATCGCCCCTCCGGTAAGATGGAAGTCGCGGTCGTCATCGGAACCGAACCTGCGCTTACGTTCTCTGCGATCGTGCCGGCGCCGCCCGACGTCGAAGAGTTCATCATCGCGGGATTTCTGCGGCAGAAGCCGGTGGAACTGGTGAAGTGCGAGACCGTTGATCTGGACGTTCCGGCTCATGCCGAGATTGTGCTTGAAGGCTACGTCAACCTCGACGAACTTCGCACCGAGGGCCCGTTTGGCGATCACACGGGCTTCTATTCGCTGGAGGACGAGTACCCGGTGTTTCACGTCACGTGTGTGACCCACAGGAAAGATCCGATCTATGCGACTACGGTTGTGGGCAAACCTCCGCAGGAAGACGCGTGGATGGGAAAAGCGGTAGAGCGAATTTTTCTGCCGCTGATGAAGCTGACGATTCCAGAACTGGTCGACATCAATCTGCCGATTGAAGGCGTGTTCCACAACCTGATGATTGTTTCCATTCGCAAGTCCTATCCCGGACAGGCGCGCAAGGTGATGAATGCCATCTGGTCGTTGGGGCAAGCAATGTTCACCAAGTGTATCCTCGTGGTCGACGAAGACGTGGACGTGCAGGATTTGGGCGACGTTACGTTGAAGGTGCTGAACAATATCGATCCCGAACGCGACATTCAGTTCACCTTGGGGCCGGTCGATTCGCTCGATCACGCGGCGCGGCTGGCGAACTACGGATCGAAGATGGGCATTGATGCTACGCGCAAGTGGTCAACCGAGGGATTTACGCGTCCGTGGCCGGACGAGATCGTGATGGACGCGAAGACTCGGGCGCTCGTAGATGGGAAGTGGAAAGCGTTGGCGAAGGAATTGGGGATCGAGTAGTAGATTCACTCGCATGAAATCTCGCGGGCGCCGAGGTCCGGCGCCCGCGAAGCGAGAGTCATCCACTGCCCGTGACTAATCGTTGTCCGGCGGGACCGCGGTTTCGACACCATCTTCGGCTTTGGGCAAACCGGTGAAGTACGTGATGTCCTCAACCGACGGGATGTAACTGCCGAAAGGTTGCGCCGTGGTTTCGGTGAAGAACTCATGCAGATCGGCGCTCGAGCGCGCGTCCGCAAACCCCAGGAGGTGCTCATGCGCGGTGCCAAAGAAAATGCCCTGGATCATGTTCAGGACGCTGCCGAAATCCTCGGGCTGCACCGTGCTAATCATCCCCGGCGTGGTGTAAGGCGAGATCACGATGAGTGGGACCCTGAAGCTATAGTTGTAGTACTTGTAAGGGGGCCCGAGGATCCAAGGCGCTTCGTGATCGAACCAGCCACCCCAATCGTCCCAGGTGAGGACGATGGCGGTGTTGTTCCAATATCCGCAGGTGTTGTTGTCGAAGCCTGCGATGCCGTTCACGATAGCCGCCACATAGGAGGGTCCGAGGCCCTTGTTGGCACTGGCATGATCGGACCATTTCCCGTCGGGAATAACCCAGCTGACCTGTGGCAGTGAGCAACTCTGAAGATCGTTCAAGAAAGGCACCGCGCCGTAGGTTCCCGTGAAGGGGAAAATCACTCTCGACCAATCCGCGCCGCCCATGCAGTCCGTGAAGCCGGCGTTGGGATTGCAGATGGCAGCAAACGAACTGGGCGCATCCCAAATTGAACCCGCAGCAGGAGCATAGTACTTCCACGAAACGGCAGTACCTACGGGGGGAGAATCGAGCACCGTGGCCATGGTCTGGTGGCTGTAGCAGAAGTCACCCAACGTCCCGCCGTAAGGTGTTTCCACCCCGCTTGAATTGATCAGGTCGTTCATGGCGCTGGTTGTCGCCAGACACCCGGCGTAAGAGCCACTTGGGGTAAAGTTCTCCGAGACAAACGTTCCGATGGAATCATCATTAGCCGTGGGAGCCGAGGTTCCGCTGAACATAAACTGGTGCGCGGGATAACTGGGACCCTGATTCGTCTGGTACATGTAATTCGCCCATCCCCATCGTGTCGCCATGGCGATGTAGGGATCAAGAATGTGGGTGGTGCCCTTCCCGTACAAATTTTTGTAATTGAGTGGTTGAGCGTTATCGACGTACATGAACTGATTCCAAGTCGAGGCGGCGCATCCGAAGACCTCTGCGTTCGTCTTACCGCCGCAATCGGGCACCAGCGGGGTAGTGGGCGAAGTATATTCCGACTCGAACGCACTATGAGCGTGGCTGAGGTCGAAGTTGGTCGCTAGACCGACCGGCGCCAGCGGTACGTGCGTGCCCGAGGCGTTCGAATAATAGTTTTGAATGTCATAGGGCACGCCGTTCGAACCCGTGAGACCGTAGAGGCCCTGGAAGAGGTTATCGGGAGTGCGGTTCTCCTGAAAAACGATCACGACATGCGTGATCTGCGATGGAAATTGAGCGTGGGCGACGGCTCCAAGCAGAGCCGCTACGAATAGAAAACGGGCTGAGCGTTTCATCGGCTTCTCCTGTGGGTTGTAATCTCGGCGGTTGTGAGTGGGCTTACTCTTCCTCCTGGCAAGCAGCGTTGCTGAAGACGTGAGTGGCGGCGACTGAAAGTGGCCCATCATGTCCCAGTGCGGACCGGTTGTCAAGAGCGTACGCGTCCTGGTAGTGGCTGAAAAATTCAGCCACTACCCGCGTCCTGACGCCGCCTATCTGCGCCCTTTTGTCAGCAACTCCAATTCTTCCGGAGTTTTGGGCCAGTCTTCTCGCAGAAGCCGCGACAGGGCGCGATCGGCCAGCAGCTTTCCTCCCGTCTGGCAGGTGGGACAATAATTGGTTTCATTGGCGGCGTAGCGGATGCGCTGAATTTTTGCCTGGCAGCGCGGGCACGGCTCTTTGTAGCGGCCGTGGACTGCCATTTCCGGGCGAAAAGCGGTGACTTTTTCGGGAAAATCGTGGCCGGTCTCTTGCCGCAGACGCTCCGTCCATTCGAGGAGGCTAGTGCGCGTGGCAGTAAACAGACGCTCGATTTCTTCAGGCGTTAGCTTTTGTGTTAGCGCAAATGGAGAAAGGCGGGCTGCGAAAAGTATTTCGTCGGAGTAGGCGTTTCCGATGCCGCTAAACAGCCGCGGGTCGGTTAGAGCGCGCTTCAGCGTGTGGTTCGACGAGGTGAGTACCGCGGTAAAATGCTCCAGATCCGATTCCAGAACTTCGACGCCTCCAGGATCGAGCGCGGCGAGTCCTTCTTCTCCTGCCACCACGTGCAGGGAGGCGCGCTTCTGCGATCCGGCTTCGGTCCAGAGCAGAGTTCCGTTGGCAAAATCGAAGGCTGCCAGCCCGCGCGGCGGCGAAACCCTGGCATCGCGCTTGCGCCAGTGCAAACGGCCGGCAATCATCAGGTGCAACATCAGCCAAAGATTGTTGTCGAGGCCGATGCAAATTCGTTTGCCCAGCCGGCGCAATTGAACGACTACTTTACCCTCTGCTTCTGAGATCGGAGGAGTCGCTGTGCGCAAAAGGAATGGGCTGGCAATGCGCACGCGCTCCAGGCGCTCGCCTTCGATGCGCTGCTTCATGGCATCGATGTAGACGACGATGTCCGGCAGTTCGGGCACGGGCAAAAGCCTCGTTGCATCTCTCTTATCGTACATCGCCCTCGTCGTCGTCCGATGCCACCCGTTTGCGGGGCATCTTCGCCACGGCACGGCTAGTGGTGCAGTTTGAAAATTGCCGTCCCTCAGCGGCTTTACAGCTTGCTGAGAAACTAGCGCTTCGTATCAGGGCATCGCCTTAGCGATGCCAAAAGTCCTTTAAATTGAGACGCCCCTTTAGGGGCCGAACACCGCAAGTCGAGTTTTTCCACAGGCTGTGAGGCTGTGAGGCCGGGCCCTTGCAAAGCCGCTTCAAACTGCACCACTACCACGGCACGCATGCGCTTGAGCCTTAGCGTCCACTTGTGTTCTGATAAGAAGTGGCGCACCTCCCGTGGGGGGCTGGTCTGCGCTGCTCTAACCTCATGTCGCAACTTCGTTCTTTAACCGCAATACCAGAGGAGAACAATTATGAAAAAAAAGGTCCATTACATTCCCGAGGGATTCAACACCGTTACCCCGTACCTTGTGATCAAAGGCGCGGCTAAAGCCATCGACTATTACAAGAAGGTTTTCGGGGCGACCGTTATCCTACGCATGGATGCCCCCGACGGCCGGGTGGGACACGCCGAGTTGAAAATCGGCGACTCGCGCATCATGCTGGCAGACGAAAATCCTCAGTTGGGTTACCGCAGCGCCGAGAGTATCGGAGCGTCTCCGGTGAGCCTGTATGTGTATCTTCCCGATTGTGACAAAGTGGTCGCCGCGGCAGCCGCGGAGGGCGCAAAAATTCTGAAACCGGTCGCCGACCAGTTCTATGGCGATCGTTCCGGCTTCATCCAGGACCCGTTCGGACATCTTTGGGGCATCGCGACGCACAAGGAAGACTTGTCTCCGAAAGAGATCGACGAACGCGCCCGGAAAGCTATGACGGCTGCGTGAGGACGCCCCTTGGCTTTTAGCTGACGGCTGATGGCTGTTTCGTGTCACAGCAACTCGCAACCTTAGAAAGGAACTTTCCTATGCTTTCTGCTGGCAATCCGTTTCCGAATTTCTCGCTTCCGAACCAGAACGGCAAGACCATGAAGCTCTCCGATTTCGCGGGGCAGTGGCTGGTCGTTTACTTCTATCCGAAAGACGACACGCCGGGATGTACCATCCAGGGCAAGTCGTTTACCGCGACCAAGGCGGAGTTTGACGCGGCCGGGATCAAAGTTGTTGGCGTCAGCTCCGACGACGTCACTTCGCACCGCAACTTCTCCCACAAGTTTGCCTTTACCATCGACTTACTTTCCGACACCGATTCCACGCTCATGAAGACGCTTGGGCTGGGGCAGGCGGAATGGAAAGGGATGAAGTTCTGGGAGCGCACCAGTTTTGTGGTGGATCCGAAGGGCGTGATCCGCAAGGTGTACGAAAAGGTAAACCCCGAAGGCCACGAGAGCGTGCTGCTCGAAGACATTAAGGGGATGATGGCAAAAGCCGCGTAGAAGAAATCAAGGTAGAGACGCGGCTTGCCGCGTCTCTTTAGTTAGGCCGTCACCGCTGCCGCTCCATGGGCTCCTCAGCATTCCAGACAGGCCATCGGCCATAGCCGAGGGCAGGATTTTGTACAGCCGCGAGCGCAAATCGCAATAGCTCTGGGTTCCGGCAAAAAGATCGCTCACCAGATCGCGGATGCTTGCGCTTTGCGCCGTGAGCGATACCATGCGCTCCAGTACGCTTTCGCCGAAGATTGTCCCGTTGTAAAAGCGCTGGGAAACTTGTGCTGCCAGCTTCAACTCGGGTATCACTTCTGCTTCCAGCGTTGCGCCGTAGTCGTCGGGTCGTCCGGCCAGCAGCGCGTTGGCGCACAACTCCGCCGAGCGTAGCGCGTAGTAGAGCCCTTCTCCGGTAATCGGGTCCACCAAACCAGCGCTATCGCCGATCATGGCCCAACCGTCTCCGCAGACTTCGAGCGCGTCAAAAGTCTCGGCACGAAAGGACGGCAGAATGTGCGAATAAAACCTGGCGCCATCCAACGGAAAGCGGTTTGCTTCGAGCCAGCGTTCCAGCATGCGGCGCAGCTCGCCGGTCGAGGTTTCGCCCATCTTGCCCATGATTCCGGCGGAAACGTGATCGGCGCGGGGGAAGACCCAGATGTAGCCGGTGATTGCTTGCAGAAACTGAATCTCCATCAAAGACCTGCCGCCGGGAATGAAGTAGCCCGCGGTGACCATCAGATCGCTCGGCGAAATCGGCGCGAGAAATTGCGCGCGCAACGAATTCCGCGCGCCCGCTGCCAGGATCACGTAGGATGCCCGGTATTCACGCTGCCGCGTGAGCAACTGCCAGTCATCACTGTTGCCGGTGCGCTCGGTCCGGATCACGCGTTCTTTGCGGATGTTGACTCGCGCGCCTGCCCGCCCCGCACGCTGCAACAACAAGCCATTCAATGCCAGCCGGGAAAAGATGGCGAGCGGGTGCTGCAGGTGGAAGCGCACCCGGCGACCCGATGGACTAATCAACTCACACTGCTCAACCAGATTGTGCGCAACGGAATTATGTTCAACCGGATTATGTTCAACTGGATTGCTTGGGCCGGCATCGGCCAGAAACGGATATTGCCGCAAAGCCTTGTGCGTGAGGCCGCCGCCGCAGGGCTTCTCCCAGGCAAGCTTTTCTTCAAAGAGCAAGACGTCTCTGCCGCCGCTTCCGAGCAGCGCAGCGGCCAGCGCGCCGGCGGGACCGCCTCCGACAATGGCTATGGGATGTTGGGTGTTCATGCGCGGGTTACGGATTTTGCCGCATGCGCATGCCAGACATTGGCCGGCGGGCGGCGACGTTCCGCCGCCGCGCGCGCGAGTTCATCTCGAGCCGGGGTGGGCAAGATAGCTTTCCCCTTTTACTGCAGCGTGGTGGAGGCAGTCAGCCCCTGATAAATGAACAATCCGGCGATGACCAGGATCATGACTCCCGATAAGGCGCCAAGCACCTTGACGATGGGAGTGATCTTGTTCATCTTGGCAATCACTTCGGTCTGATCCTTGTGCATCTGGGATTCGGTTTCATGCAGGAAAATCGAATCATCCTCGTGCATGGTGAGAGTGCTGCGATAGATCAAGAGGATGATCAGGATCCCCGTCAGAATACCCCACGCGACCAGCAGCATGAACATAGGAGTCATACGCCACCTCGAAGCTGAGATCGAGCCAATATACCGAAGTTGCCACCTTACAGCTACGGCGGAAACGACACTTCCGTCCGCCGCCGTTCGGGCACTGACTCTACTGCCGAAGATTATAGACCCCTTGGCAAGAGGCGCCGCGTCTTCTTCCCTGCCAAAGCATCTAAAAGGTAGTTGCGACAGTAGTACTGGCTCGTAAAAAGGCTTGCCGAGCCGCTCGCGACCTTTGTTATAATCAGGCTTTACAAGGAGATCATTCAGATGGCGACTACCACCGTACCCGGAACGCAACCCAAAACCGCGGCACCCGTCCTGACCCCGTCCGCGATTGCCAAGGTCAAAGAGATCATGGCCCAGCAGACGCCCGTCCCGTCGGGATTGCGCCTGTCGGTTGTCGGCGGCGGTTGCTCCGGCTTTCAGTATTCGATGGCCTTCGAGAACGGCGCCGGCATGATGGATAAGGTTTTCGACTTTGACGGCCTGAAGGTTTACGTCGATGCCACTTCGCTGATGTATCTGGGCGGAGCCCATGTCGATTACGTCGAGACGCTGGAAGGCGCCGGATTCAAGTTCGAGAACCCCAACGTGAAGAGCACCTGTGGCTGCGGCTCTTCATTCAACGTCTAACCGTCGAGGTTTGAATTGTCGGCGTTGAGATTTTTTGCTTTTGAAAGCCCCGCTCTCACTGCGGGGCTTTTCTATTGGTCGAACCTCGCGGAGTGTACGGCTGGAAGTGCAAAGTCTACTGCTGGGGGCTCTGCGTGGGTCCCGGAGTCTGCGGAGCGGGCTGAAGAATTGGGCTTTGGCCACCGTTCGGCGTTGGCCCCTGTCCGAAACCCGACCCAGGACCAGTTAGTCCGGTTCCACCTTGCCCCGGAACACCGCCCGGCGTCTGCCCGGGGATAAGCCCACCCGAGCTCCCAGTATTAGGATTGATGGGGCCGGTTAACAGGCCGCCGATGTCCGCCTGCGGCAAGTAAATGAAGAACCAGTCGTTGTAATGGTTCTTGTCGAAGAATACGCGAATCGTCTTGGCTTTGCTGGTGCTGGCAACCCCGAGGATGGGTCCACCGCCGAACGTCTGTCCATTGGGGCTGGGGCCGGAGGTGGAATTCGAAGAAGATGCCGCTGCAGCATTCCCGTTCCCCTCCTCGTCCGTTGTATTTCCGGAGGAACTATTGCCGGAGGAAGCGCCACCGGAAGAAGAGCCGGGAGATGAACTGCCGGAATCACCGCTCGCCGCAGACTGCGCGCCGGGGCCCGTCTGACTCCCACCGGTTTGTGCTCCGAAGCTGCTGGGCCCGCTTTGGGGACTAACCAGGCCTCCCGGCGTCGCGCCAAATGCGCCTTGTGCCCCGCCGAATCCGCCTTGCCCCGCGGGCTGACTCTGGCCTGGCAGCAGCGGCCCGTTGTTCAAGGAGATGTCCTGCTGTTGCAGGAATTTGAAGGGTCTTTCCTTGTGGGTCACGGGATCGATATTGATGGGATCGGTATAGCGCTTGCGCAGAAAACGCAGGTTGTTGGTATTTTCCAGATCCTCGATGCGGGTTGGATAGCGGCCGAACTTCTTATAGAAATGTTGAATCGCGCGCATGTAGGAATTGGCGCGGTGCATCATTTCCTCTTCGCGGTCGCGCATGATCTGCTGTTTTAAGGCTGGCAGCGCGGCCAGCATAGCAAGAGTAATCAGCGCCAGGGCGAGCATGAGCGTAATCATCATGTAGCCGCGCTGGGGAATTTGCGATTTGTGATTTGTAATTTGTAATCTGGCCGATCCCAAACCACGATGCCGCATAAATGCTCACTCGCCTTCAAATTACCAATTACAAATCGCCAATTACCAATCAGCCGCTCTATCCCGGAGCTCCCTGGGTCAACGGAAGGCTCTGCCGGTTATTGTTGATCACATCTTCCACGTCCACCGCGGTCGGCGAGATGCGCAGTACGCGATAGCGGCGGTCGACGATGTCACCCTCGGAAGCAATAAAGATGTCCTCACCTTGCGACAGAAACACCTTTTTCGTTGCCCCGGGCTGGTTGGCAAAACCAAAAAACTTGAGCGTGATCGGGGGCGGCGGCGGAATGGGCGGAGGTTGGCGAATGCCCGCCTCCTCCCGGTCGGTGGTGCCGTTCTTCTTGGGCGCTTCAATCACCGCTACCGAGCCCGCCACAAAAATGTTCCGGCCGTTGCCGGCGTACTTGATTTCCTCGCTTTGGCTGAGCAGCTTCAGGTCGAGCGTGGGGTCGAGCCGTGGTTCCGCAACGGGCACCACTTTCCCGGAAGCGGTGCGCCGCGTGGCGGGCTTGGCGGGCGTGGCTGCGGTCTGTGCCGTGGTGGCCGTCGACGAGGCGGACGAGGGCCAAAATTCATAGACCATCATGAGCACTGCAACCCCGCCCAACACTGCCAGGGTGATGACTTGCTTCCGATTCTCGGTTCCCAGTTTCACTTATGCACCCGACCGCAAATAACTGTGGATGGTGATTCCCAGCTTGACCGGTCCTGCGCCTTCGCCCGCCAGGTCCACGCTATCCACTTCAAAAAACATCTTCGAGCGTTCCAGCGTGTTGATGAAGCGCACCAACTGCAGATAGTCTCCGGAGAAACTGCCGCCGATTTCGACCGGTACGACCCCGGAACTCTCGGCATCTTCTTCCTTGTAGTGCTCCTGCTGGATGCGAATGCCATTCTCCTGCGCCAGTTTGCCCAGTTCATTGACCAGAACCGAATCCTTGGGCGCAAAGCGGTCCTGGTAGAACTCGTTGATTTGATCCTTGGCGAGCACGATCTTCTTGTCCATGCCGCGGAGCGGTTCGACGGCACGAGTTTTCTTGGTCAGCTCGGCGCGCAGTTCGTTGATCTGGAACCGTCGCGAATCGGCTGAGCCCACCAGGGGAGAAAACAGAACGGCCGCGGCCACGACATCGGCGGCCAACATCACGCCAATGGCGATTTTCAGTTTCCGCCGCGAATTCATGAGGTCGGGCATTACCTTCGGCTCCTGTCTTTGCGGCTCTTATCTTTTTCGCTCTTGTCTTTTTCGCTTTGCTCTTTCGCGTCGGCGATCAAGTCGGGAACATAAACTGCGGTCACGGAAGCGGCTATGCCCCCCGTCTGCGAAGCCTCACTCGCATCCACCAACTGCGCTCCCTGAAAGTGCTTTGAGCCTTCCATGCGATGAACCAGTTCAACCGCGGCGGCGCGCGAATCGCAGGCCACTTTCATCTGCAGTTCCATTTGACTCTGATCATTCAACTCCGGCCGCAGCGAGACGACATGGAGGTTCGGAGGCATGACCTGCTCCAGATCCTCGAATACGCGCGTCCAGGAAAACGACTTGCGCTGAATCAATCCATTGAGAAACTGCGACTGATCGCGCGTGCTGCGATTGGCGGCCAGATCGAGATAGGCCTGCGCCTGCGCTCGTTCGCGGTCGCGCCCCGCAATCTGTTGCTGCAGTTGCGCGATCTCACGGCGATCTCTTCCGGCCTTCCCCCAGTCGTTCACGGTGAGGCCCAGCAGAAACAGCGTGAATGCGGCGAGCAGGCCAACACCCAATCCCCAGCGCACCCAGAATTCGCGGGCATCTTCGTAGGGATGGGTCGCGAGATTGATGTCTAAACGCATATCAGCTTTTAGCTTTTAGCTCTTCGCTTTTCGCCCTTAGCGAAAGGCGAAGAGCGAACAGCGATTTACGAAATTAACGCTCCCACTACTCCCGCCATTCGCCACCTCGGAACCGTTCCGGCGGTTGATCCGATCTGCGACGCCGTCACCAACTCTTCTACCGCTGCGCCCGACTGGCTCTTCAGAGCCGGCGCGGCGCCTCCGGCTTCGGGAAGGCCCGCTACGTACACTCGCTCAATGTTGAGGTTGTAGGTGTCCTGGAAAAATACCACCGAGGGATAGACTTCTTCCGCCAGTTGTTCGCCGGTAATGGTTACGCCGCGCACATTTTCCAGGGTGCGGGCCAGCAGCAATTGCTCCTGATCCAGAATCGCAATGCTGATGGTGCGCGCGTCGACCTTGACTACCAGCGTTGGCCGTTCCGCGTCCGCCGCTCCGATGGCCGCCAGCATCGACGGCAGCACCACGCCGGGGTTGTAACCTGCGTCGCGAAACGCCGACTCATATTCCTCCAGCACCTTGTTCAGCACCACGGCTGCCACCGCCTGCACTCCTTTTTTTGCGGGGTGCGCGTGATAGGAGATGCGGGCTTCGGCGGGATCGAAGGGCAGAGACTTTTTCAGCCGGAAACGGACCACGGCTTCGGCCTCGTCCTGTTTGGCGGGCAGGGTTTCGAAATCGAGCAACACGACGCGCACTGCCGTATCGGGCAGAATGGCGATCACATCGCGCGATCGCCCGCCAACGCTCGCGAGCGCGCCTTCAATCGCCTGCCGGATCGCTCCTGAGTCGCGCAGGTTCGCTTCCATCAGATCGGGCACCACCGTGCCCGGCGCCAACTCCCGCGCCGACGCCATTTCCACCATGCGTCCCGCGTCTGATGCGCGGCCCGCCAGCACGCGATCGGCCGCGATTTCGCAGGCGAGTGTGGGACGGCGAACGTGTTTTGCGCTGGAAGCCATGGCTACTTAAGCGTTGCGATAACCTCGATGATATCCCGTACTTTCATGCCAAGAGTAGTTACCTCCGGGGATGCTGGACTTGGACTGCCGGCCACGCAGAGGGTAACCCGTTTCTATCGACCGAAGCTCAGCGCCCGGTCTCGATGAAGGTGACCTTGTTGATCTCTTTCAGCGTGGTGAATCCTCCACGCACCTTGTCGAGCGCCGATTCGCGCAGGAAGCGCATGCCGTCTTCGCGGGCAGCTTTGCGGATTTCCGACGTCGGCCTCCGCTCCAGAATCATCTCCCGGATGCGGTCGGTCAAATCCAGAAGTTCATGAATCGCCGTCCGGCCGCGGAAGCCCGTGCCCGCGCACTCGATGCAACCCTGCCCTTCATACAACGGAACCTGCGACCACTGGACCGGGTCGAGACCGCTGGCTTCGAGAACCTCGGCCGGATAATGCACCGCGGTACGGCAGGAATCGCAGATGACCCTCACCAGCCGCTGCGCCAGAATGCAGTTCAGCGCCGAAACAAAGTTGTAAGGCTCCACGCCCATGTTCAGGAAACGCCCGAGCACGTCAACGACGTTATTGGCGTGGACGGTGGTGAACACGAGGTGCCCCGTAAGTGCCGATTGAATGGCGATCTGCGCGGTTTCGTTATCGCGGATTTCGCCCACCATGATCTTGTCCGGGTCATGACGCAAAATCGAGCGCAGGCCGCGGGCAAAGGTTAATCCCTTCTTCTCGTTGACCGGAATCTGGGTGATGCCGCGCAGCTGATATTCAACCGGATCTTCAATGGTGATGATTTTGTCTTCGTCGGTCTTGATCTCGTTGACGGCGGCGTAGAGCGTAGTGGTTTTGCCGCTGCCCGTCGGCCCGGTCACCAGCACCATGCCGTAGGGTTCCTTGATGTAGGCGCGAAAGCGGCGCAGGTCATTGGCGTCGAAGCCGACCACGTCGAGCGTGAGCTTCTTGAACTTCTCGCTCATCGACTCCTTGTCGAGCACGCGGAGGACGGCGTCTTCGCCGTGGATCGACGGCATGATCGAAACGCGGAAGTCGATGGCGCGCCCGCTGTATTTGACGCGGAAACGCCCGTCCTGGGGCACGCGGCGCTCGGAAATATCGAGCTCGCTCATGACCTTGATGCGCGAAATGATGGTCGAGTGATGCTCCTTGCCGATGGGCGGCATGGCGTTGGTGAGCACGCCGTCAATACGAAACTTGATGTACACCGAGTCGTCGCGCGTCTCGATGTGAATATCGCTCGCCCGCCGCTGCAGCGCGGTGAAAATCGTGGTATCGACCAGGCGGATGATCGGGCTCATGTCCGCGCCGGCCGTCGCCGTCAACTTGTCGATGGAAATCGTCTCGTCGTTTCCGGCTTCGTCTTCGCGGATGACATCGAGCGTGAATCCCTCGCTCGCGTCTTCGAGCACGCGCTTGGACTGCTCGGTCTTCTGCAAAATGTCGGAAATCTGCTTGTCCGTCGCAACTTTGGTCAGGATGCGTTTGCCGAGCAGCAGGCTGATCTCATCGATCATCATCAACTGGCTGGGATCGGCAATGGCAATCGCCAGCCGCCCGTCCAGGGTTTCTTCCAGCGGCACAAACTTGTAGCGGAACATCAAATGCACTGGGATCTTCTCGAACAAGTTGTGGTGCAACTGGAAATCGGTCAGATCGATGAATTCGCAGCGGTAGCGCCGCGCGATGTCGCGCGCGCGCGCCATTTCGTCGGAAACCGTTGCCGGTTCCGGCACCAGTTTGCCGCCGTTCCCGCCGCTTACCAGTACTGTTTTCTTGTCCGCCATTGCCATTCCAGTGTACAGCCCCCTATAGACCAAGGTTTCAAAGTTTCAAAGTTTCAAGGTTTCAACGACGTCCGGATTGCACCTTGAAACTTTGAAACTTTGAAACCTGCCCTGCTAGTGCACCTGCGCTCCCAAGGTAAAGATCGGCATATACAGCGAGATCAGGATGCCGCCTACAAAGACCGCCATGATGACCAGAATCAGCGGTTCAATCAAGGCCATGGCGGCGCCGAGAGCCGTCTGCACGTCCTCTTCGTAAAACTCGGCTACAGAGGCGAGCATCGCCGGCAACGCGCCAGTCGATTCGCCCACCTCGAGCATTTCCACGGCCAGATCGGGAAACAGCTTTTGCGCCTCCAGGGCATGCGCCAGACTCTGCCCTTCTTTTACTCGTTCCGCCGCGGTGGTGACTCCGTTCAGCATTTGCCGGCTGCTGAGCGATTCGGCGGCCGTCTCCATCGCCGGCACCAGGGGCAGACCGCCCTGCAGCAGCGTCCCGAGAATGCGCGAGAAATTCGCCACCTGATACTTGAGGCGGATTTCTCCGATCAGCGGCAACGACAAAAGAAACCGGTCCACGCGCTCAGCGCCCTTGTCGCTTTGCTTCCAGCGATACAAGAGCACACCAGCCACTACCAAAACCAGGGCCACGATCCATCCGTAGCGCTGCGCGTTCAAACCTAACGACAGCATGAAGACAGTGATCGCGGGCAACTCGGCTCCGAGATTGTTGAAGAGGTCGGCGAACTTCGGCACCACGTAAGTGATCAGAAAAATCAGCATCACCGTCACTACCGAAACCAGCAGCGCCGGATACACCAGTGACACCAGAAGTTTTTTGCGGAAAGTCTGCACCATGCGCTGATAGGTGATGTAGCGGCTCAACACCTCTTCCATGTTGCCGCTTTTTTCGCCCGCCATCAGCGTGGTCGTGTACATCTTCGGAAACACCTGCTGGGCAGCGAAAGCGTCGGAGAGCAACTCGCCGCCTTTGACGCGCTCGCGTACGTTTTCCAGTTGCTGCAACAGATTTTTGTCGCGCTGCCGCTTGATCAGAAGATCGAGCGCGGTCAGGATGGGCAGTCCTGCCTTGATCAGGGTTAGAAACTGCTGGTTGAAGATCAGGAAGGTGGCTTGCTTGAGTTTGCCGCGCTGCCCGAACTGGCTGCCGGTGAGAATGGTACGGGGCTTGACCCAGTAGACCAAATACCCCTGCTGCACGAAGCGGTCGTGGACCTCGGCTTCGGAATAGCCGTTTTCCACCTGCTGCCGCAGATGGCCCTGCTCGTCGGCGACTTTGACCAGGAACTGTGCCATGCCTATCGTTTTCTGAGGTGCGAGTTGTGATTCGTACCGGAGGTCTAAGCTAAGTGTAACATTCTGTTCTGCAAGCTCTTACCGCAAGCTATCCACTCGCGTGGTACATAAGTAACCCGTTTCGAGTGTGGTGACCGTCCCCCTTCCCGTCATCGACTCCTCGAATACTTCAGGTGCCTTTGATCTTCGATGACCCGATGGTCAGATGGCCCGATTCGACTCTACGGTCCCGATTCTCCTTCCAGCGTCTCCACCGTTTCCACTCCCGGCGGGGGCGTGAATTGAAAGTGACTGTCGCTCATCTCCACATTCTCTTTCCAGCGCGCAAACCGAAACTCCGTCGTCGCCCCGTCCGCTTCCTCGAGCACGATGCGGACAATCTGGTTGGAGGGCGTGATCTCCAGCAGCACCGCGCTCACCTGGCCCGCCATGGCCTGCGGAACGCCGCGCAAGACCGTGTCTCCCGGCACCAGCGGTGATTGATCCACGGCCTTAGAAAGTCCTTGTAATTCATTCTCCAGCTTTGTTTTACCGAGCAAGAAAGCCAGTGGTGACCGCAAGTCGTCTAGCTTCCGGAATGCCATCTTCCTGAGTTGCCGTTCCGCCGGCTGGTAAAACCACACAACCTGGCCGTCGCTGATAAACAGCTTCTCTTTTGGAGAACGATACTCCCAGCGCATCTTGCGCGGCTTTTTCAACCACAAAGTGCCCGATTCCACCCGCTCCGGGCCATCACCGCGGTAAATCTCCGTGAAGTCCGATTCCAGGCTGCGCAGATGGTTGTAGTGGGCGTCGACAGCGCGGGCGACTTGGTGGATATCTTCGGCCAACGCGGACCGGGCGAGGCTTGGCATGGTGACAGCCAACAGCACCAGCCAGCAAAATCGTTTATTTGTCACGCCCCATGATTCCCCAAATTTTGATTTTACCCGAACACGTCATCCTGCAGCGAAGCGGTGACGCGTGCAGTTGTGGCTTTAGGTAACCCGTTTTTACAGCAATGAGTTATACACCGTTATCAATTTGCGCCAGACATCCGCAAAGGCGGATAATGGAGTCAGAGGAATGGGGATCCTTCACAGAAATCAGGAAATTGAGCCCTGAAAACCGCGTCTGGGTAGGCGCGGGGAAAGGAGCGAGCCATGTCCATTCGCAGAGTCTTTTTACTGGCGCTTTTCGTCCTCTTTGCCGCATTGGGTGAATCTCAGCAAAAGCAGATCAAGTATGGGCCGGTGAAGCCGACGTCGCCTGCGTCGGCTCAGGAAATGTACACCGCATATTGCGCCGTCTGTCACGGCCAGGAAGGAAAGGGAAACGGTCCAGCTGCGGAGGCGCTGAAAGTCGCACCGCCGGACCTCACGATGCTTGCCAGAAGGAGCGATAACCATTATCCATACGATCGCGTCTGGAGCGCGATCGCGGGTGACGCTCGCTTGCCGTCACACGGCTCGAAAGAGATGCCGGTTTGGGGCGAGCTATTCTGGGGGATGAGTCAGGGACACCCCTCCGAAGTGCAGTTGCGTGTGAGCAACCTGGATAAGTACATCGAATCGATGCAGCGCAATAACTGAATCCTGTTCTGGGCGGCTCTCGTTGTCGCGGGGCCGTCTGCCAGGACTTCTTTAGAGAGCCGCTGTGGGCGGCTGGCTATTTCCGCTGTTCCAGCTTCACCGACGCCGTCACCGGCTGCCCATCGCGGAGCACTTTGACCTCAACTACGTCGCCTACCTTGCTGCGGCGCAAGGCGTCAGTGAAGTCGTAGAGGTTCTTGATCGGCTTGTCGCCGAACTGGATCAGGATGTCTCCCGCCTTCAGTCCCGCCTTGGCCGCGGGCGATCCTGGCCTTACATCGGAGAACTTCACGCCGGTTTCCACCTGGCCAAAATCGGGGATCGATCCAAAGTATGGCCCGTAGCCGCCACCGCCGCCGCCGGGACGCTTGTCTTCTTCGACCACAACGAACGCAGGACGCGTGTTCGCATCCGCCAGCAACTCGGCAGTAGTCCCCACCACGCCGAGCAGCCGCGTCGCCGCCACCGGGTCGATTTTGTCCCATGTATCCGAGGGCTTGTGATAATCGGAGTGCAGACCGGAGAAGAAGAACAGCACCGGAATTTTTTTAGCCACGAACGAGGTGTGGTCGCTTGAGGAATATCCTCCGGGCGAGTACTCAATTTTGAATCCGGAATTGGCCTGCGCCTCCTCCACCACGGCTTTCAGCGTCGAGCCCGTGCCGACGCCTCCGATGTAGACCTTGTCGTTGTTGATGCGGCCAATCATGTCCATGTTCAGCATGGCAACGGATTTGTCGAGCGGACGCGTCGGACTGTTTACCCAGGCTGACGAACCCAGCAACCCCAGCTCTTCACCGGCGAACGACATGAACAAGATTCCGCGGCGCAACTGGCCTTTTTGCGGGGCGAGCAGGCGCGCCAACTCCAGCACTCCGGCCGTGCCCGATGCGTTGTCGTCCGCTCCGGGATGAATCTGCCCGATCTGTGAGGGCGCGAGCGAATCGATGTTGCCTCGGCCGAGGTGATCGTAGTGGGCGCCGATAATTACGTATTCGTCCGTTTTGCCGGGCAGATATGCCAGCACATTGTTCACGGTGGCGTGCGTGGTTCGGATGCTGACGGTCAGAGCTGCACTTTGATTCTCCGGCAGAGCGAACGATGCGGGTTTGGAGGAATCGTCAATTTGCTTCTGTAATTCCGCCAGCGATTTGCCCGAAGGTTTGAGCCAGCCTTCGGCAACCGCGTTTTTGACTTGAAGAAAAATGATGCCGGCATTTTCCGGCCCGTTCACGCTGCCGAATCTGGTGAGCAGATCTTCTTCCCCGTCTCCGAGCTTTCCGTTCACTAGCACGAGCGCCTTCGCGCCGTGATTGCGGGCGTTGATGGCCTTGGTCACCAACTGGGAATGCTGCGTCATACCCTGATTGCCACTTTTTACTGCGAACGACGGAGGCTCGAAGCGTAGCGCTACGACGATCTTGTCCTTGACGTCGATGCCGGCATAGTCGTCGTATTGAAACTCTTCCGCGGTAACGCCGTAACCGGCGAAGACGATGGAAGCGCGCGCCGAACCCGAGGCCGAGAAGCTGAACGGAACAAAATCCTGCTTGGCTTTAAATTCCCGGTTCTCGCCGCCCGCGAGCACCGCCAAGCCGTTCCTACCCTTCAACTGCGCGCCCGTAATCACCGTGAACGGTTGCAAATATGAGTTCGTGCCTGCCGGTTCAAGGCCCAGGCTCTTGTACCTCTTCTCGATCAGATGCTCGGCGCGGGTTATACCTTTCGTGCCTGCGCCGCGTCCCTCCATGGCAGGTGCGCTGAGCGCTTTGATGTCATCGAGGTAGCGATGCGGGTCGGCGGGAGGAATCGCCGGCGGCGCCGCCAGGGCAACATATGCCCACGCGAGCAGGGCCAGGAGAATCGCGATGGTCTTCGTTTTGACTGCGGTTTTGGCTGCGCCGTTATGCTTCGCTTTGCGAATGGGCGATTGACGGTGGCCGTAAGTTATTTCTGCGGTCTGCATGGTTGGCAAATCGTAGGTGGGCTCAAGACGGGTGTCAACTCGAAGCCTCACATACGACCCGTTCTTCCCTCGGCCTCGGCTGCCAGGCGATCCTGCGGAGTGTTGACGTTGAAAAAACTTTGCTCGGAAAAACCCGCCGCCACTAATTCGCGCTCTTCGATCACTCGGACTGGCACGATCGAAAACAGCGCATCGATCTTGTACTTCCCTGCCCGCAGAGCCTGCTCGGCGACGGCGTTAAACTCGCGCCGATAGATCGCGCAAAGCGGCTGCAGTCCCCGGCTGGTGCGAGGTATGGTGACCATGGCGTGGCTGGCATTGTCTTCGGCCGCGGCTACGTCGAAGAGAAAGGCGAGCAGTTCACTTGCGACGAACGGCATGTCCACGGCGAGCATCAAGTTCAGATCGGCCGACGAATGCACGAGCGCGGCGTGAATGCCGCCGAGCGGGCCGCATCCGGGAAAAATATCGGCGACCACTGAATTGTATTTCGCGAACTTAGCCGGGTCGCCGACGATCGTAACCCTGCTGCAGACCGCGCCCATCACCCCAAGCGCCCGATCCAGCAGCGTTTGACCGGCAAAATCGAGGAAGGCCTTGTCGGTTGTCGCGCCCATGCGGGAGCTCTTGCCACCGGCGAGGACGAAACCCATGCGCGACAATTCAGCTGCCATCAGAAAAGCATAGGCTGAATTCTTCCTGCACGAAAGTAACCTGTTCAGAATGCCCCTGCTGTTGGAAGATGGAGGTGTCCGTTTGTTAAGGAGCTCCACTCGTCATCATGCCGCAAAAACTCATGGATGTTCTTATGCTGGGACGATGCTCGCACGAGTTTTCCTGGCCGCGCCGAGCGGCCAATGGGGAGTACTACCAGGTCTGCCTAGTGTGCGCGACCGCGTACCAGTATGACTGGAAAACCATGCGCCGCGGAAACCGGGTCGAAGAGCCGGTGCCCGAGACTACGGTCGTGCGGCGGCGCTCCGGCCAAAAGCAGCCGACCTGGATGCCGCGGGCGCGACGGCTACGCTCGAACATTCCGCTGCGCTATCGCGGGAAAAATCTCAGCACCTGGTATGCGGGCGTGATTCAGAACATCAGCCAGTCGGGCGTTATGTTCCATGGCCCGCAGCAACTGCCGGCCAACGCGCTGGTGGAACTGATCTTCGAGATGCCGGAAGAGATCTCCGGGCAAAAAAACAGTAATGTTCTTTGCCAGGGAAGACTGATACGAACCAAAGACGCGCTCGACAACGCCGAGGACGCTTTCGGGCTTGCGGCCTCGATTCTCGATTATAAATTCCTTCACAAAGACTGAACCGGTTCCCAGGGTAATTCCAAAGGCTAAAACTTAACCACAAAGGTCCACAGAGGTTCACAGGGAAGGCGGTTGCTCCTTGGCCTCTGATGCTGCTAGAGTCTCTCTGGACAACGTAAGCACTTTTGCCCGCCGGCTCCAACACCCCCAAGCCGCTCGTTGGGACGGGCTGCGTTCTCATGCATGTCTGGAATTAGCCCTAATCTGAAGAGTTGGATCGCCCGGAACCGCCATTCGGCGCTGGTGCAATACGCAGGCGCGGCGCTGGCGGTATGGGTAGCGCTCAGCCTGTGGACTTTTTCTCCCGTGCTGCACCGCCATCTCTTTGTGCTGCTGCTGGCCGCGGTACTTTTCACCGCGCGTTTCTTAGGCTTTGGCCCCTCCGTTTTCTGCACGCTTCTTTCGTGTGCGTGCATGGATTTTTTTGAGTTTCCCCCATACTTCAGTTTCAGCATCCACCGCGGAGCGGATGTAGAACGGTTGCTGGTCTTCCTGATCATTTCCGTCTTTGCCGGGAGCATGGCGCGCCAGAAAACCCTGGCCGAGTCGCGCGCCGATCGCACCACCCGCGAGATGGCGGCAGTGGTCGAATATTCCTGTGATGCGATTTACAGCTCCCGTCCGGATGGCACCATCACCAGTTGGAATCGCGCCGCCGAACTTCTCTACGGCTATACATCCGAGGAGGCAGTGGGCTCGCCGATGTCTCGACTGGCGCCGCCCGAGCGCCAGGAGGAGGCGGAACGCAACCGCGAACTGCTCAATCGCGGCGCGAACGTGGCTCCCTATCGCACCGAGCGCATGCGCAAGGACGGCACGCGCTGCCCGGTGCTGCTCTCCGTGTCGCCGCTGCGCAACGCCCGTGGCGAAATCGTGGGCGCATCGGCGATTGCGCGCGATATCTCGGCGGAAAAACAATCCGAAGAAGCCATCCGGCGTAGCGAAAAGCTCGCCACTGCGGGCCGGCTCGCGGCGTCCATTGCCCACGAAATCAATAATCCGCTGGAGGCCGTTATCAACCTGCTGTATCTCGCTCGCCATGACTCCACCCACGCCGTCGAGTATTTGAATCAGGCCGAGCAAGAGGTGGGACGCGTGGCGCGATTGGCGCAGCAAACTTTGGGGTTTGTTCGCGACACCAGTTCTCCCGGATCCATGGATCCTGCCGCCATCATGGATGAGATTCTGCTACTGTATTCGCGCAAGCTCGAAGGCCGGAAAATTCACGTGACGCGGCGTTACCGCGATCGCTGCTCCGTCAGCGGATATTCGGGCGAGTTACGCCAGTTGCTGTCGAATCTTCTGGTGAACGCGGTCGAGGCCATGCACGAGGGGGGTTCTCTGCAAGTCCGCGTGGCTGCAGGCCGCGACTGGTCGGACGGCCGGGAAGGAGTCCGCATCACGGTGGCCGATAACGGCAGCGGCATTCCCCGCAACCATCTGCGCCAGATTTTTGAACCGTTCTTCACCACAAAAAAAGACACCGGCACCGGGCTCGGATTATGGGTTTCGCACGGCATCGTCCAAAAACACGGCGGCTCGATTCGTGTGCGCAGCCGCGCCGAAGGACGAAGCACGGGAACCGTGTTCTCAATCTTCATCCCGCAGCGGCGGGAAATCAGCCGGGTAGCGTAAGCTGATTTTTCCTCCTTGCTCACAACAACTTGCAGGCCACGGAAGTTCCATGACTTTCGTGTTTAGAAGCCTGCGCCACGCCAGCTTATAATCATTTAAATCCAAGCAGACCGGGCACTTAGGCCCGCTGTAATGTTTTGACGCGGAACCTTGTCACGTGGAACCTTTTCTTCGACCGGCGATGTTCGCTCTCGGGCTGTGCTTTGGCAGCTTCCTGAACGTGTGCGTTTACCGGTTGCCGTTGGGCAAATCGGTCGTCACCCCGCGCTCCGCCTGCCCGCACTGCGGAGATCTCATCCCGCTCTACCACAACATTCCCGTGCTGAGCTGGCTGATTCTGCGCGGAAAGTGCCGTTCCTGCAAGGCGCCCATATCGCCACGCTACTTAGTCATCGAACTACTCACGGGTCTGCTATTTCTCGGCTGTTTCACGCAGTTTGGTTTGACGCTCGGCATGCTGAAATGCACCGTGCTTGGCTATCTGCTGCTGGGGTTGATCTTCACCGATGCGGAAACCAAGCTTCTTCCCGACGCCCTGACTCTTACCGGCTTGTTCTTGGGAATCGTGTTTAGCCTGGCGGTTCCAGTGAATGACCTGGCTTCGCGCATCATGCCGGGACTGGTTTCATCCTCAATGCGGAGTGCCATTTCCTGGCGATGGTGGTCGCTCGCCGACTCGCTGCTGGGAGCGGCGGTCGGCGCTTCGTTCCTGTACGGCGCGGCGGCGATTTATCTGCGCACCCGCGGGGTCGAAGGCATGGGCTTCGGCGACGTCAAGCTGATGGCCATGATCGGATCCTTCCTCGGTACCAGGCTCACCGTCTTAACCATTTTTGCGGCATCGCTGGCGGGCTCGTTGTTTGGACTGAGCACGGTTCTCGCCGTCTGGATAAAGCGCACGCGCCGCAATCAGGCGCGCGCGGCTGCATCGAGCGTTGCATCGATCGTTTCTTCTGATCAAGCCCGCATCGAAGCCCGCCGTCGCGCCTGGCAGTCCGCGCGACTTGCTCTCCGCTATTACGAGATGCCATTCGGCGTGTTTCTCGGGAGCATGGGAATCTTGTCTTTCCTCTTCGGAGACCGGCTTTTGCATTGGTATTGGAGGGCGCTGTGAGGCTGCTCGTCAATCCCCTCGTCAATCCTATGGTTCTGCGCATGGCGCTCCTGTTGTTGGTTGCCGTCGCAGCTTTTGGATTGGGCTGGTTCGTGATGCGGCGCTTGCGCAAAAACCTCGCGCAGGAATCCGAAGCGGTGAATCACTCTCCCCTGGCACCCGAGGGATTGCCGGTACATGCCTATCACGCCGTCACTCAGCAACTGAAGCAGCAAAAACATGAGCTCACCGCGCAGCAACTCGCGGAGCGCAGAAAAGCCAAGGCTTCCGACACGCTGAGCTCAACCATTCTCGCGAATCTTTCTTGCGGCGTGCTGTTTTTGAATACCAACGGTCTGGTGCGGCAAACCAATGCGGCGGCGCGCAAGTTGCTGGGATTCGCCTCGCCGGTGGGACTGCATGTCACCGATCTTTTTCGCTCGGCCACGCTGCGCCCGGAGAAAGACGGTTCGATTTCGAGAGCCAGCGTCGAGCAAGCTCTCGCTCCCGCTCTGGCAGGAACGTCGGCGGTCCGCGGGCTGGTGCTGAACTACTTCGCGCGCGAGGGAGAAAATCGCGTGCTTGAGGTTACGGCGTCTCCAGTGCTGGCGGAAGATGCAAGCCGGATGGGCACGACGCTGGTGCTCACCGACAAGACCGACCTCGAGCGCATCCGGCATGATCAGCGGTTGCATCAGGAGTTAGGGTCGGAGCTGGCGCTCGGGCTGCGCCAGTCGCTGACTACGATCGCGGGCTACGCGCAGCAACTCTCGCACAGCCGCGATCCGGAACTGGCGCAACAACTGGCCGACGACATCGCCCACGAAGCCGCGCAATTGGACCGGACGATTGGCAGTTTTCTGGGCGGCGCGCGGGCGGCGAGCACGACTTCTTGAGATTAGAAACAACGGCCGCGGTCACAATCGCGGCCGGCGAAAGGACGATCACATGAAGCACATGAAATGCATGGCCATTGCCACTCTGCTTTTTTTGGCGGTCTGCGGAGCCGGCGCTCAGTCACTCGGGGATTACGCGCGCAACGCTCGCAAGAACAAACCCGAGGCGAATTCGGCTAGCCGCCACTACGATAACGACAATCTGCCGACGGGCGAAACTTTGAACGTGATCGGACCAGCGCCCGCGGCCGAGGGCAAAGCCGGCGAAGCGAATTCCGCCGATGCCACCAAAGCCGCCGCCGCGGAGCAACAAAAAACTGCCGACGAGAAGCAGAAGGCTGCCGACCAGTGGAAGAAGAAACTCGATGACCAGAAGCAGAAAATCGATTCCCTCAACCACGAGCTTGATCTTGACCAGCGCGAAATGCGTCTGCGCGCGGCCGCGGCCTATACCGATCCCAACATCGTCGTGCGCGACGTCAACTGGAATAAGGACGACGTGCGTTTCAAGAACGAAATCGAACAAAAGCAGAAGGTGCTCGATGCCGCCCGGCAAGAGCTCAACGACTTGCAGGAACAGGCGCACAAAGCCGGTGTCGCCGAGCAGGACAACGACAACAGCAAGGAAAAAGATCAAGATAAAAACAAATAGCGGAGCCACCGGCGTCTGGTGAGCCTGTCTCAGCCGGGCGCGGACGCCCGGCTCTCCACCAACAAGCCTCAAACTTCAAGCCTTCGCCATCCGTTGCCGAATCTGCCGCGCGTGATGCCGCCCGTGCACCCAGTGAAACTTTCGCCACTCTCCAGCCGTCAGCGGCCCCAGAACCACATGGTCGATGATTTTCGTCCGCGCGCCGAATCTGCGCTCGCAATCGTCCAGGCCCGAGGCCATCGTCTGAAGCTCGGGCAGAACGGCTCGCCGCACTTCTTCCAGAGGCATGCCTCGCGGTACAACGCGCTCCGGAGCCTTGCGGCCGCCGGGCATATACTGCAGACCCACAACCAGCAAGATGGCCACGCGATGCTTCAGAGTGGCGTGCGTAGCCTGCGGGGCGCCCTGTTCCAGACATTTTGCCATGAGGTGATTTGTACCTTTGTAAGTCAGGAAAAGATGCTCCAGGATCTGCGCCGCATTCCATTTTCCCGGCGGAGCCTGCGTCCAGCCGTCCGGGCTGGCGGCCCGTATTGCATCTTCGAGTTCCTGCCGCAAACGTTCCAGATAGGAATCCATGGCGTAGGTTGAGTACAATAATCCGCGAACCGAAACCTGACCGGGAAACTGCCAACAAAAATGATAACGAAAAGACTCGCAGTAGAAATAGCCGCTGCAATTCTAGCAGCCGGATTGATGGCCGGGTGCTCCTCGCAACCCAGCCAACCAGCGCCGGCCGAGAAGCCGCAGCCGAAACCGCCGGAACAAATCACCGGCAGCGGCGCCTTTTACAAGTGCTACATCTCCGCCCGTGGATGGGCGGCGGACGCGCAACCGTATCGCGTCGAGTCCGAACCCACCAATGATTCCAAGGGCCGCGACGGCAAGGCGGCAGAGTGGCGCGCCTCATTCGCGTCGCCGTCGCAGCACGCGACCCGGCCTTACACCTGGGCCCTCGGCGATGTTTCGCACAGCGTTGAGGACAACTACAGTCCAACGAATTCCAGCACCCAGATTTTCAACGTCCAGTTTCTTAAAGTGGATACCGACAAGGCCTTCGCAACCGCCCAGCAGCATGGCGGAGACAAGTTGCTGGAAAAAGAGCCCGGCATTCCCGTTTTCTATGTGCTCGACTGGAATCGCCAGACCAACGAACTGCTGTGGCACGTAATCTATGGAGCGGATCGTGAGACCGCCAAACTCCGCGTAGCCGTGAACGCAGCCACCGGAGATTTTTCACGAGTGGAGAAGTAGAAGCAGTCGATGGTCGGTAGTCGTTGGTCGTTAGCAAACAAGCATCGACCTGGTTCGCCAACGACTAACGACCAACGACTAACGACTGCTTCATAGCTTACTGCGCTTTCGCCAACCGCTCCAGCGACGCGTGCGCTTCCTTGGCTAAGGGGCCGTCCGGCAAAATTTTCAAGTACTGCGCGTAGTATTTCTTGGCTTCGGTCTTGTCGCCGAGTTTTTCCTGGCAAACGGCGAGCCGATAACTGGCAACCGCATCGTTGTCCTTGTAGTAGAGAGCATCTTTGTAACGTTCGAGCGCGGCTTTGTAGTTCTTGCGCTTGAAGTAAAAATCGCCCACTTCAACATCTTTCATCGCCTTCATCGGGTTCCAGGGATGGAACTCCTGGATGCCGGAGGTGTCGGCATTGTCGGCGGCGAGGGGGATGTCAAGATTCTCCAGGGCAGCCTTGCTGGAAGGATGGTTCTTGGCATCGTCCTTGGGCGGACTGAGGTCGATTCGGGTGGCGTGGCTGGAGCTCTCGTCGGCTTCTGGCGGGGGCGGTGCGGTCTTATCCTGAGCAGTCTTATCTTGGGCAGTCTTGTCTTGGGTGGTCTTGTCCGGAGCAGTCTTGTCGGGAGCAGTTTTGTCCGGCGAATCCTGAGCTACCGAAATTGCTGCCAGCAGCGCCAGAAAGACGATTACGAACCGGATGCGCACGTCTCCATTGTATCGCTTTGGAGCGGCTCCGGAACAAACTGGAAGAGCAGAAACGTCAGCGGGGCCGCACGCGTGCAATTTTTCAATGAGCGCTATCGCCTGATTTGGCCAACCATCGACAGCCTGCGCTACACTTGCCTTGAAATGGCCACACCTAACGCTTGGGATGTTTATCGTAAGCGAAGGAACCTTGCTCTGTTCGCTTTTTTCGGTTATGTCCCAGTTGTTTCTGTGATTGCATTCCTGTCAATACGTCTGTTCTCTACGCTCACTCCCGCATTCGTGGTGGCCATTGCGTGGATGGTGTTCTTTGTCATCGCTGGAAATCTCTCTTTGCGCTTCCCATGCCCGAGATGCGGAAAGTGGTTTTTCGAAAAATGGTGGTACTACAACACCTTTGCGCGACGATGTGTCCACTGTGGTTTGCCGAAGTATGCCGACCCTCAGCAGAAAAGCGTCAATGAGTGAAATCGCCTGCTAACGTAAACTGTCCGGACTTCCCTCACAGCTTGCCTTTCCTGTTGCGCAAACTTACGCCATCGAGGAAGTGGACGCGCGGCCCTTGGATGGGCTTGCGCTATTTGGACCTGCAGTCCCGCGTATCGTTGATCAGGACCGAGACGATGTTCGTACCAGCGTCGGCCACGGCAAGATCTAGTTTGCCATCTCCGTCGAAATCTCCCACGGCGGCATTGTTGGGAAGGTATCCGACAGCGAAGTTGTGTGGTTCGCCAAACGTGCCGTCCCCATTTCCTAGCAAGATGGAAATGCTCTCCGACCCGAAATCCGCGACAGCCAGATCAACCTTTCCGTCTCTATTGAAATCGCCTAACGTGATTGCATTCGGATTTGCGCCCGCAACATAGGTCTGCTGTGGTTGAAACGTGCCGTTCCCGTTCCCTAGCAGGACGGATACAGTCCAAGGCGATTGATACCCGAAATTCGCGGCGACAAAATCGAGATCTCCACCTCGCTTGAAACGACCCACCGCTACGCCTGGTGGGTTGGAGCCAACCGCGAGAGTCTGCTGAGGTTGGAAAGTCCCGTCCCCGTTTCCGACCAGGATGGACACTGTATTGTCTTCCGTATTGGTAACCACGAGGTCGAGCTTGCCGTCTCTGTTGAAGTCCCCAGTGGCGATACCTTGCGGCCTATTTCCAACGGGGTATGAAACAGCTGGCTGGAACTCGCCCGTTCCGTTTCCGAGCAGAATCGAGACTGTACCGGAGCCTGAGTTTGTGACCGCCAGATCGAGGTTGCCGTCGCGGTTGAAATCGCCGGCGACGATCATCCATGGGTTGTTGCCGACGATAAAGGTTTTAGGCGCCCGAAACTCTCCGTTTCCTTTGCCAAGCAGCACTGCCACCGTGTTCGATGCTAGGTTCGAAACAGCCAAGTCAGGGATTCCGTCATTATTGAAATCCGCAATGATGACATCAACCGGCGTGCCACCCACGGCGTGCGCTACTGGCAGCCGAAACGTGCCATCTCCGTTGCCGAGCAAGATGGAAACGGTACCTGTACTTGCGTTTGCTACGGCAAGATCGAGTTTGCCATCGTTATCAAGGTCAGCGGTAGCGACCCAGTTGGCGGTGCCGCCCAGGGTATACGAGACGGCAGGTCGGAATGATACCTCGTGACATTTATCCGGAGATTTTTGGGCCGAAAGGTTCGTAACACTGAAGATCAAGAAGAGGCCCAACAATACCGTGTACGAATATGCTCGTTTCATGGACTGCTCCTCGTTGTCGGACTCGTTGCGGATTGCGCCAAACATGCCCGCCGCCCTAACTTCTCTGGAAGCATTGGTATCTTAGCCGCAATTCCCTTCTTGACCCCAAAAACAGGCTGTTATTGTCCCCTTGATCCCTGTGTTCGCGTCAATATGAAGCAATTATGATCGCCAGCGGTATCATTTCCGTCCTGGGGTTGTTCGATCTCGCTCTCGGTCCAAGCACCATTGACGTAGTCCGCGTTGAAGCTGCCGGCTGCGGTCACTGCATTGACGTAGAGCTTCAGCGTGGCCTGGGCTTCAGGAAAAATCGGATCTCAGTTTCCAGATCGAACCCAATACTTACGGAAAAAGCCGAGACGGGAAATGATGTTCCTGGCAGAGGAAGAGGACGGGCCCAAAACGTCTGAAGCATTATGTCCGACCGTCGTGGCCCTGTCAATCTGCAACTCTTTGGAGCCGTAGGGAACGGTGGGTTGACGCTAATCTGAATTGGATTGTTGGCGAAAAATCCCAATTTCGCTTATTGACCCCAACCGGACAACGGTCAGCGGTATGCTGGGGTTGGGCGCCATCGCTCGCACGCAGTTGAAAATCCATCGACAGCACAATCATTGCGTTGCTGCATCTGTCTGAGCGCTTCGACGGAGATTACCGCGCGCGGGGAGATACAGGTAGTAAAATAGTGCGCCTGCTTGCAATGCAATTGCGAGGCATGGAATGAGCTGTCTAAACAATCACAAGGTGAGGTTGCACATATGAAACGGCCAAAGAACGCGTTTGGGCTATGCCTAGTGTTGCTGCTGGGTACGTCTGTCCTCATTCCCTCAGCTTCGGCTCAGGCGCTGCCGTCGTTCGGGAACGTGGTGATCGTGCTGGGGGAGAACACGGATTACAGCACCTCCTACAATTCTACAAACATGCCCTATTTGACGTCCTTGGCGAATGCTTATGGCCTCGGAATTAACTATTATTCCGACACCCATCCCTCGATCGGCAACTATTTGAACCTGGCCAGCGGCTATATCCTCACCGACAATGACAGCGAGACACCCGAGAGCTTTCCGGTCAAGAAAAACAATATCGCCTTGGAGGTTCAGAAGGCGGGCAAGACCTGGAAGGACTATGTGGAGAGCCTTCCGAGCGTCAAAAATTGCGGCGGATTGAATGAGGGGACTTACTATGTTCGGCACGACCCGCTCGAATACATGACGAAGATCAACAAAGAGAAAAGCAACTACGTGTGCTTCAGTCAATTCGCGGAGGACTTGGCCAATCACGCTCTGCCCACGCTTTCGTGGCTCGTGCCGAACGGCTGCGACGACGCCCACGATTGCCCCATCGGAACCTTTGATGACTGGCTGAAAACCGAGATCGCACCTTTGGTTGAGAGCTCTTATTTTCAGCCGGGCGGTACGGGGCTGCTGATCATCGTTTTCGACGAGAACGCCGATGACGGAAACCCGGATTGCGACACCATCACCGAAGGAAAAGGCTGTGGCGGACAAGTCGAACTGGTCGTGGTCAGCCCGTTTAGCAAGCCAGGCTACCAGTCCGAAGGCGGCGACCCTCGCAACTACAACAATAGCTACGATGAGGGAGACATCTTGCGCCTGATGGCACAAGGGCTCGGCCTGCCTACCTCCAAGCTTGGCTGGGCGGCCAAAGCGGTGCCGATGGCCGATTTCTTCTCCAGCGATGATAAAGCCGACGATAAACGGTGAGGTTTCGACTGGGTTAGATCCCCAAAAAAATCAGGCCGTCCACATTTGCTGGGACGGCCTGTTTGGCAAAATCCTCCGGGGAGGAGGGAAACTTATTCTTACAGCGATTTCTTACATCGACGGCGGATTCGCGCTCGCTGTCGGCGTCTGCTGCGTGTTGCTGGGCGCCTGCGTCCCTGTATTGGTCATCAGGCGAATATCGACGCGGCGGTTCTTGGCGCGGCCGTCGGCAGTCTTATTGGACTCGACCGGCTTATCCTTGCCGATGCCGATCTGATAAATCTTGTAGGCCGGAATGCCCTTCTCCGCGGCCAGGTACTGAATCACGGCATCGGTGCGACGCTGGCTCAGGTCGTAATTGTATTCCGCGCTGCCTACGGAGTCAGTCGCGCCCTCTACGGTAATGATGTAGCCCTTGGTCGTGGCTACACTGGCGGCGAGCTGGTCGATCGCTTCCCGTGCCTCCTTGGTCAGATTGTCTTTGTTGAATCCGAAGTGCACCGCCGTCTCCACCACCGGGCGATAGTTATCGAGATTAACCACAGCATTGGTCAGAGTATCCACACGCTGGGACGCGGTGTTCGCCGACATCTGGGCTTTATCCGCTTCGCTTCCCGCAGCCAACGCCTTCTGATCGGCCGCCGCGGCGCGCGTCTGCACTTCCTGAATACCTGCCTGCGCGCGACGATCGACGTCCTTGATGTCTTTCGAATTCTGCGCCGTCATGTCGTCGAGTTCATTCGTCTTATTAATCAGCGGCGTGGTCTGCTGACGCACATAATTCTTGGTGGAACATCCGATCGATGACACCAGTGTCGCCGCCAGCATCAGGGTCAATTTCAGCGAAGTACGATTCATAGAATCAAAGGCTCCTCGGCCAAAATATTGCTCTCTAGTGAAGTCTAACTTCGATTCTGGAAAACCCGCGAACCGGAGCTACTTTCGGGTAAAGCACGGGGGATGCCATTCCAAGTTTCCAGGGAAAGGCAACAAGTCGTTATATATCAACACATTGACAGCTAGGCCCGCAAACATGCACAAGCCGGAGCCACGCATTCGCGCCATAAACCATAGAAATTTTATACGGTTGGCTTTCTGGAGGTGATTATAGGCGCAGACAGCCGATTGCAGCAGCGCCTAATCAGATACGGGATCAACGTGCCAGGCGTCAGGTGCCAGGAAAAACAAAATCAACTTCGTTTCATCGTCGTCAACGGTTTTCCTGAGATCTGAGACCTGACACCTGGCACCTGTTCCTCACATCACCGGCGGAACCGTGATCCCCATGGCTGCCAGCACGCGAATCAGTTCGCGGCGCGCTACCGCCGCGGTTGCCAGCAGAAACTTCCTTCGGCCTTCATCGCCTTCGCTCAGGATGGGATAGCGATGATAGAACGTGTTGAAAAGCTGCGCCAGTTGGAAACCGTGCTTGGCGAGATAAGCCGGTTCCGTGGTCGCGATGCACTGGCTCACGACATAAGAAGTCTTCGCGGCCGCCAGCCACAGCTCCCAGATATCGTTGCCCGCTTCGCCCGCCAGGTACTCGGCGAAATCGTTCGTAGAGACGCGGCTTGCCGCGTCTCGATAGAAACTGTCCGCATCCATCCCGCCCTTGCGAAAAATGTTCGAAGCACGCACCGCGGCATACTGCGCGTAGGGGCCGGTGTCGCCCTCAAAACTCAGCGCGTCTTTGAAATCGAAAGCAATCACCGAGGGCTTGGTGAACTTCAGCATGAAGTAGCGCAGCGCTCCGATGGCGATTTGCGTGGCAATCCCGGCGCGCTCAGCTTCGTTTAGTTCGGGATGACGCGCATCCACTTCCTGGCGCGCCGAAGTGATCAGCGCATCCAGCAGATCGTCCGCTTTCACGCCAAAGCCTTTGCGGCCGGAGACCTCGATCCACGACCGCGCCTTATCTTCATCGCTCAGTTGATAGCCAAGTTCGGCGGCGCAGCGGGGCGTGAGTGCAACCATTTCGTAGGAAAAATGCGTGTAGCGATCGGCGGCTTCGTCGTGGCCAAGTCCGCGCAAAGCTTCGATCACCGTGTTCTGCGCCTCGGACTGGCGCGCGTCGATGACGTTATAAATCTCAGCCACATCGCCAAAGTGGGGGTGATCCGGCTCGCCGTCGGTGGTTGAAATCCAGCAGTCGTGGTTATTGGGATAGCGATAGAATTTGCGGTATCCGAAATCGCGCCCCAGCAGCCCGAACTTCCACATGTGATAGGCGATGTCTTTGCCAACGTATCCGACCGTGCCGTTGGAACGGACTATGACTTTCTGATTTTGCCGGTCGAGAAGTCGGGAGATAAGGAATGTCTTGGCTCTGTCCTCATTTTTATCCCGGGATGGCGCGTCGCCTGATATTTCGAACAGAGCGGTCGGGACGTGCGTTACGCGTACGGTCTCCTTTCCGTCCTCCAAATACGTCTCGACTCTCAGTTCTTTGTGATCTACCTCTACGGTGATGCTGGCCCCTGCATACAAATCTTCATCTCTCGGAATCGTGAGACTTACCCTACGCGGGCGCTCCATCACCCAACAATCCTTGTTCTTGCCCCACTTCTCCTTATTCACCACGCCTGCTTCCTGGAGCTTGGTAAACGCCGCATCCCAGAAATGCAGGTGCAGAATCTCGCTCTCACGAGGCAGGAAGTCGTACTCAATATCGAGCCGGTCCATGGTTTCAAGATGCCGCCGCAGCACGGCAGTCGAAATCAAATCCGCAATCGCCGCCGTCTCGTTGTTCCCTTCTTCAATCGAACGCAGCACCGCGGCGCGCGCCTGCAGGTTTGCCTTGTCATTCGCATACCAATCGGAGACGCGGGCATAGAGATCCCAGCACACGTAATCAAATCGAGGCGCGGCGGCGAGTGCTTCAATTTGAGCGCGCGACTTCTGTTCGATATGCAGGAATCCCACGACCACGTCGGCCACCTGCACGCCGGTATTGTCGATGTAGTTCTGGACGTCCACTTCCCTACCCGCAAAACGCAGCAGGCGAACGAAAGTGTCGCCAAGAATGGCGTTGCGCAGGTGTCCGATATGCGCGGCTTTGTTGGGATTGATGCTCGAATGCTCGACCAGCACTTTGCCCGGCGGAATATCCGCGGCGGGAGCGGGAGCGGGAGATTGATCGTTGAGGACCGCCGTCGCCAACTCGGCTCGGCTTACGCGCACATTGATATACCCGCCGCCAGCCACTTCGAACTTTTCAAAGCCGGGGAGCGCGCCCATCCCGGCGACAATTTCATCGGCAATCTTGCGCGGAGCTTTGCGCAACTTGCGCGCCAGTTCGAAAGCGATGGGGAGCGCGTACTCGCCAAACTCGATTTTCGGCGGCTGCTCGACCACGATGTTTGCGATCTCCAGGCCATAAGTGCGGCGCAGAAATTCGCGTAAATGCTCGACCAGCCGGCGTTCCAGATATCGATACAAGGATGTCCTCTAACTGATTGAAGGAACAGTGATTCTAACAAACTCGCGGCGACCGGCGGGTTTGACGGAGGTGTGGGGGTTCCCTATGATGAAAGTTCAGTCGCTAGTCGTTAGTCGATGGTCGTTGGCGCCCCGCTCATCAACAATGCAATCTGCCAACTTCCGATCTGACGGTGGTATGTCTCGCCAACGACTAACGACCAGCGACCAACGACGTTTTTTTATGCGCATCGCCTACCTCGACTGTTTCTCCGGCATCAGCGGCGACATGTTTTTGGGCGCGCTGGTCGATGCGGGAGTCTCGACGCGGCTTTTCGAAGACACGGTCGCGGCCCTCGATATTGGTGCGCGCCTGGAAATTTCGCGCGTGCTGCGGGCCGGTATCTCCGCGACCAAGGTTGACGTCTACAGCGATGGCGAAAAAGATCTGCCGCGCGAAGTTTTCTGGAAACAACAGCAGAGTCATGCCGACGCACCTCATGATCACAGCCACAGCCACCGTCGCGGCCTGACCGAAATTCGCAAGCTTATCGAGCACGCGGCGATCCGCAGCACCGCGAAGGCAACCGCAATCCGTATCTTCGAAGCTCTAGCCCAAGCCGAGGCCGCGATTCACAACACGACCGTTGACCACGTCCACTTTCACGAAGTTGGAGCCGCCGATGCCCTGGTGGATATCGTTTGCGCCGCAGTGGGAGCGGAATCTCTGGGCGTCGACGAATGGGTGTGCTCGCCGCTGAACGTTGGCGGTGGAACCGTCCAATGCGCGCACGGAACCCTGCCCGTACCGGCGCCGGCAACGCTGCGGCTGCTGCAGGACGCGCCGATATACTCCTCCGGACCGCAAGTCGAACTGGTGACGCCCACCGGCGCGGCGATCGTGAAAACGCTGAACTGCCGCTTTGCCTCGTTTCCGGCCATGAAGATCGACAAAGCAGGATACGGCGCGGGCGCGCGAGAATTCCCCGACCACCCCAACCTGCTGCGCCTGACCATTGGAGAATGTGCTGGAGAATCTGTGTTGGCGGAAGCCGCCGGTGCATCGCCGATGGCTGCGCTAACATCGAATGAGGGCGCCGCGGATGAGAAAATGATGAATGAGAAGATCACCGTGCTCGAAGCGAATCTCGATGACCTGAGTCCGCAGGTGCTGGCCTATGCCATGGAGCGCTTGCTCGCCGAAGGAGCGCTCGATGTGTTCAGCGTCCCGGTGCAGATGAAAAAGAGCCGCGCCGGCGCGTTGCTCACGGTGCTGGCCAAGATGGAAGATGCGAATCGCCTGAGCAAAGTGATTTTTGCCGAGACCTCGACGCTGGGTGTGCGCCGCCGCGAGGAACAACGGCAGACGCTCTCGCGGCGATGGGAGACGGTCGCTACGACATGGGGTCCGGTGCGCATCAAGATCGCGAATATGAATGGCAGCGTTTCCAAGTACGCGCCGGAATACGAAGACTGCCGGTCGCTGGCCGAGGCGCAGCATGTTCCGCTGCGGACGGTGATGCAGGAAGCGATCCAGCAGTATCTTCGCGGCGAGCGTAAACAGTGAGCCGGGGTCAGTGAACCATGGTCAGTGAGCCAGAGTCAGTGAATCAGAATCGAAGCACAACTTTTCTACGGACTGCTAATTCAATCGGGAGGCTCGATACCGTGAAAACTCTAAGCTTGATTGCACTTTGCATAACCCTCGTCGCGCTGGCGCCGCTACTCGTCTTCGCGGGTTCAACGCCTTCGGTGGGCAGCACGGCCCCTGAATTCACGCTCAATTCACAGGAAGGCGCGCCCGTCAGCCTGAAGGATTTTCGCGGCAAGTGGGTGGTGTTGTACTTCTATCCCAAGGATTTCACCAGCGGCTGCACCATCGAGGCGCATAACTTTCAGCGCGACCTCGCGCAGTACCAGCAGAGAAACACCGTGATCCTTGGAGTCAGCGTGGATAGCGCCGATTCTCACAAGCAGTTCTGCACCAAGGAAGGGCTGAACTTCAAGCTGCTGGCCGATACCGACCACAAAGTGTCCATTGCGTATGACACGCTCACCAGCCAAGGGGATGTAAAGTACGCAGCCCGGCACACTTTCATCATCAATCCCGAAGGCAAGATTGTAAAAGAATATATGGACGTGAAGCCGAATGAGCACAGCGCCGAAGTATTGGCCGCGCTGGTGGACCTGCAGAAATAACCAGGAGGATACATGGCAGCGCTCAATTCGCTACGCGATCTTTTGCAACGGGTACCAAGCCGTCTCGAGAAGCTTTCCAAAAATACGGTCGAAGGCAAGCCGACACCGTCAACCTGGTCTCCGAAGGAGGAGCTCGGGCATCTGCTCGATTCCGCCGCCAACAATCATCAGCGGATTGTTCGCGCGCAATTGGAAGATAAACTCGCTCTGCCCGGATACGACCAGAATAGCTGGGTGGCCGTGAATGCGTACCAGCGCCGCGATTGGAAAGAGCTGATCGAAGTGTGGCAGGCGCTGAACCGGCAATTGCTGGCGGCAGCCGAATCGGTGCCCGACTCTGCCTGGTCTCATACGTTGACCGTAGCCGGTTCCGAACCGCTGACACTGTGGTTCGTGTTCGAGGATTATGTCGCCCACATGTTGCACCACCTGCAACACATTGGAATCACCACCGACGACCTCACATCGCATGCAGCCTGAACGCGAAGATTCGGATAGAGTTTCCTTTACAGTTTTTCTTTACCCAGGACAGGAATGAGCAAAACGTTTTACATCACGACTCCGATCTACTACGTCAACGCGCGTCCGCATATCGGAACCGCCTATACCACCATCGCCTGCGACACCATTGCGCGCCGCCATCGCATGTTGGGCCATGACACCTGGTTCCTGACCGGCACGGATGAGCACGGACAAAAAATTGAACGTGCCGCGCAGGCTGCCGGCAAAACGCCCCAGCAATTCACCGACGAAGTCTCCGCCGAGTTCCGTTCATTGTGGCAGCGGATGGGGCTGACCAACGACGATTTCATCCGCACCACATCGGTCCGTCACAAGCAAGGCGTGCAGGCTCTGTGGCGCGTCCTGCGCGACAACGGATATATCTACAAGGGCACATATACCGGCCAGTACTGCGTCTCCTGCGAACTCTACGTGGACGGGGCCGAAGCGGGTGCGCTCTGCCCTACCTGCGGCCACATCACGGAAACTGTCAGCGAAGAAAACTACTATTTCAAGCTCTCGGCGTTTCAGGAGCCACTGCTAAACCTCTACAACGCGCAGCCGGATTTCATTCGGCCCGAGACGCGGCGCAACGAAGTGCTTGCGTTCGTGCGCGGCGGACTGCGCGACCTTTCCATCAGCCGCTCGACGTTCTCCTGGGGCATCCCCGTTCCCGACGACCCCAAGCACGTCATTTACGTGTGGCTCGACGCCCTCGCCAACTACATTACCGCCCTCGGCTACGGATCGAACGACACCAGTAAGTTCGACAGGTACTGGCCCGCCGACGTGCACATGATCGGCAAAGAGATTGTGCGCTTCCATTGCGTCTACTGGCCGGCGTTTCTGCTCGCCGCCGGATTGCCGCTGCCCAAGAGCATCACCGCGCACGGCTGGCTGCTGTTTGAAGAAAGTAAAATGTCGAAGTCGCGCGGAAATATCGTGCGCGCCGAAACCATTGTGGATGTGCTCGGCACCGACGCTCTCCGCTACTTTCTTTTGCGCGAAGTCGTCTTCGGACAGGATGGATCGTTCAGCTTTGATGCACTGGTGCAGCGCTATAACTCCGATCTGGCGAATGGGCTCGGCAATCTCGCCAGCCGCACGCTGACCATGATTACGCGCTATTTCAAAGGCGAAGTGCCCTATCCATCGAGTACCGCGCACACTCCGGCGGATGCCGCGATCGCCGAGACAGCAAGCAAGGCGATCGCGGACTACAGCACGCTCTTTGACCAGTACCAGTTCTCGCGCGCGCTCGAAACCGCGTGGGGACTGGTCGCAACCGTTGACAAGTACATCGTGGAAAATGAACCGTGGTCCCTGGGCGAGAAAAAAGACAAAGACGAAGAGAGCCGCGTGCGCCTGGCGACCGTGCTCTACACCAGCGCTGAAGCTCTGCGCATTGTGACCGCCCTCGCGCACCCAGTGATTCCCGACGCGAGTGCAAAAATCTGGGCGCAAATGGGCCTCGGCGACATCAAGAAATTCGATCTGACCAAACTACAGTGGGGGCAGTTGCAACTCGGCACAAAGCTCGGCGAAGTGCAAGCCGTATTTCCGCGAGCCGACAAATCGGCGATAGTGAGGATGCAGAAAATGGAAGACCAAGGCGCCAGTGTGAGCACGAGCAGTGTGGTGACGGGCGTTTCGCCCGTCCAGCCGAGCGCAGCGAGGCAGCAGGTTGCGGGGTCGGCCGAACCGCCGGCCGCAGCCAAGCCCACAGCCGCAATTCCCGATGGCAAGATCAGCATCGACGACTTCGCGAAAGTAGAATTGCGCGTAGCGCAAGTGAAGACTGCCGAGCGCGTAAAAGGCGCCGATAAACTGCTGCGTCTTGAAGTCGATCTGGGAACCGAAGTGCGCCAACTGGTAGCCGGAATTGCCGAGGCCTATGCGCCGGAGACGCTGATTGGACGCAAAGTCGTGATCGTGGCAAATCTCGCACCCCGCAAGCTGCGTGGATTGGAATCGAATGGCATGATCGTCGCAGCATCGCCGGAGGGCGGCAAGCCGGTGCTGGCGAGTTTTCTGGAAGATGTGCCCGTAGGCACGAGACTGAAATAGGGATGCCGAGCCTCGCTCGGCATGGACGGTCGAGGGGAGCGTCCCCACGCGCTCTCTCGAACAGCTAACGACGAGCGACCAACCACTAACGACCGTGTTCATCGACTCCCATGCCCATCTCGAAGGTAAGCGCTACGATCTCGATCGTGCCGACGTGTTGGCGCGTGCCAGACAGAACGGGGTTGACGCCTATCTCGCCATCGGCAACGGCGACGGACCCGATACGGCTGACTGCGGAATCAAGCTTGCGGAACAATACGACGGGCGACCGGAATTTCCGCGCATCTGGGCGAGCGTGGGAATTCATCCGCACGAAGCAAGTCTCGCGAACGAAGCCGCTGATACCCAAATGCTCGAATGGGCGCGGCATCCCAAGGTAATCGCCTGGGGAGAAATCGGCCTCGACTACTTTTACGACCACTCCCCACGTGAAGTGCAGCAATCAGTCTTCCGGCGGCAGATGGAGTTGGCAAGCGCGGCGAAGCTCCCCATCATCATTCATTGCCGTCCCTCCGACAACAGCGAAAACGCATGGGACGACTGCCTGAGCATGATCGCCGAACACTGGCGTTCCACCGGATTAGGCGGCACACTGCACTGCTTTACTGGAAGCGTCGAGCACGCGCGCCGCGCGCTCGATATGGGTTTCATGATTTCCTTCGCGGGCAACATCACATTCCCCAAAGCGCAGTCGATTCGTGACGCGGCACAAATGGTGCCGCTCGACCGCATGCTGATCGAAACCGATTCGCCTTACCTGGCACCGATTCCTCATCGCGGAAAACGCAACGAACCAGCATTTGTGAAAGAAGTAGCCCGCCAGATCGGCGAACTGCGCGGCGTGCCGGCAGAGGAAATCGGCTCCCGCACCACCCAGAACTTCTATCGATTCTTTGGACTTGCACCCAACAATGACGCTGCTGTTTAGTTTTTCAATGCCGCAGTCCCTCATTGGTAACGGAGTGAACGATCGGAACCAGCGAGCCCTCAAATGGGTTGTCATCCCGAACGGAGTGAGGGATCTGCAGTTCGCCGCAAGCTACCAGTCTAGCCTTCGCAGAGAGTGCCTCTTCTGTTACCCTCAAGGGTACACGTTCGGGGTGAACATCCGGAGCTTGAACTTCGAGCCGCGATCCCTGCGACGTGACAATCTGGAAATTTTGAATGCCGCCGCCAGCCGTAACGACGGCTTTGACAGTGATTCCCCATGCCCGATAACAGTTTCGATATCGTCAGCAAAATCGACTTGGCGGAAGTAAACAACGCCATCCAGCAGGCGATGAAGGAAGTAAGCACGCGCTTCGACCTCAAGGACTCAAAATCCAGGATCGAGATGGAAGGTACCGACGCGATCCTGTTGCACTCCGCCGATGAATTCAAGATGAAGGCGGTCAACGACGTCTTTCAGCAAAAGTTGGTGAAACGCGGCGTCCCGCTGAAAGGGCTGACGTACGGAGCGCTGGAGCCAGCTGCCAGCAGCACGGTAAAACAGAAGATCACCCTGCAGCAGGGGATTCCGATCGAAAAGGCGCGGGAGATCGTAAAGCTGGTGAAAAATTCGAAGAAAAAAGCGCAAGCCTCGATCCAGGGCGACGTTGTGCGCATCAGCGGCAAGGATCGCGATACCCTGCAGGAAATTATCGCCATGGTCAAGCAGCAGGATTTTGGCATCGATTTGCAGTTCACGAATTACCGGAGCAATTAGGAAAATTGAGTACGACCACGTCCAGCAACGGGAAAGAGATCTTCGATCTTCTGCACGATGACATTGCCGCGATCGAAGAACAATTCGGACGCGACACGGTCTCAAACGTAGCCGCGATCACGGAGATCGGCGAGTACCTGCGCGCCGGCGGGGGCAAGCGCATCCGCCCCGCGCTCCTGCTGCTGTCGGCCAAATTGCTGGGTTACCAGGGCAAGGGAGCGGTCAAGCTCGCAACCGTCGTCGAAATCATCCACACCGCGACTCTCGTCCACGACGACATTATCGACGAAGCCCAGATCCGCCGCGGCCGTCCTGCCGCCAACACGCAATGGGGCAACTCGATGTGCGTGCTGGCGGGCGATTGGCTTTACATGCAGGCCTTCAACATCGCAGTGCAGGAGCGCAATTTCCGCATCCTCGACGTGCTCATCGAACTGACGCAGCAGATGGTCGAAGGCGAATTGCTGCAAATGGAAAAGCTCGGCAAGCTGATCTCCCTGCAGGAGCATCTCGATCTGATCTATCGCAAGACCGCGTGCCTGTTCTCCGTGTCGATGCGCGTCGGCGGCATCCTCGGCAGGGCCACCGAGCAACAGGAACAACGCCTCGGTCAGTACGGACGCGATCTTGGATTAGCCTTCCAGATCGTGGACGATGTGCTCGACCTCACCGCCACGGAAAGCGTTCTGGGCAAGCCCGTGGCCAGTGACCTGCGCGAAGGCAAAGCCACCATGGCGGTGATTCATGCGCTGGACCGTTGCACCGCCGCCGAGCGCCGCCAGATCGAAACCATCCTGCACGATCGCGCCTTCAACGGCGTCACGCACGCCGATATACTCACCATCCTGAGCCGCTATGGTTCCCTGGAGTTCGCCTCGCAAGAGGCCGCCCGCTACGCCGAATCCGCGCGCAACGCGATCTGCACGTTCCCCGACTCGGAGATCAAGCGAGCGCTGTTGTGGGCCCCCGAGTTCGTGGTGGCTAGAGAAAAGTAGCCGCCCGGCTGCTCGCGCTGGGAACCGCTGACCTTGAGCGGGCGCGAACCTGGAGCGATCATCGGACAGACTCCACAACCGGCGCGCTGGCTGCCGGAAGTCCGCCAAAGCGGCGTTCCCGCCGCTTGAATTCTCCGAGCGCGGCATCCAAGTCGGTGGCGTCAAAGTCCGGCCACATGCGGTCGGTAAACAGCAGTTCGGCATAGGCCGACTCCCACAGCAGAAAATCCGAAAGCCGCTTCTCACCGCCGGTGCGAATCAGCAGATCCACTTCCCCGCTGTCCGCAGTCAGTGCTCCCGCAAGTTCGCGTCCCAGTTGATCAGCCGAAGGCGGGCGCTGTGGGAAAACCGCGGAAGTCAGGCCGGCAGCCGCACGCGTGATGGCATCGCGCGAGGAGTAGTCCACGGCCAGGCGCAAATGAAGGCGGCGGCCTGCGACGGTTGCATCTTCTGCTTGGGCGATCTCGCGCACCAGCAGATGCGGCAAACGATCCCGCCGGCCGATGAACTCCAGCCGGGCTCCGTGCTCCCGCAGTCTTTCCATCTCCAGGCGCAGGTAAGCCCGCAGCAGCCAGAAAATGCCTTCCACCTCGTCCGCCGGACGGCGCCAGTTGTCGCAGGAAAACGCGTACAGCGTCAGCCGCAGAATGCCGAGCTCCGGCGCGTGCTCGACCACCCGGCGTACGGCGGCCACTCCGGCACGATGCCCTGCGACACGGGGCAAACCGCGCCGCGTGGCCCAGCGCCCGTTGCCGTCCATGATGATGGCGACATGCAATCCGTTTTCAATATTACTTTGCACTGCAAAGCTCCTTCGCAAAAGTAATTGGGGCGGCCGCTCCAGTTCTACGCTGTGTCCTTTGCAACCACTGGGGTCTGTTGTTCAGCAGTGCCGGTTACTGGCAGCGAGCTATACCAGTTGATCTCGCGCGTGAAGTACATTGCCGATGCCACTGCCAGGAAACTGGCAATCGCACCCACCAGTAATGCGTTGTCCTCGAGCCGCAGCAGGAGGTAGATGAGTGCATACAGCAAAGCGAAAATCGCAAGGGCCCTTACTCCCTGCACGCGACTCGAGAACACCCACGCTGCATTGGCTGAAAGCAGCACCACCGTGGCCGCACCGGCGAGCAAAAAGCCGGCATCGAAACCGATTCTTTCGGCGAGCGACAGCAGAAGCAGGTAGAAAATGATTTGGGCGATGCCCACCAGAACGTATTGCGCCGGGTGAACTCGCTTGCCGGTTGTAACTTCGAATACGAAGTAGGAAAGGAACAGCAGTCCCAGGAACAGAAGTGCGTACTTAAGGGATCGGTTGACGGATTGATATGGATCTGCCACTTCGATGAACGAAACGCCAAGCGCCGTCGCATCGAGACCGGTAATGGTGTCGCCCTGTCCTTCAGCGCGCACTCCGCGCGCAATGAAGGGCACCAACCACTCCGCAGTGAATCCATTGCTGGACACGGTTCGATTGACCGGCAAGAAGCCTCCATCAAATCCCGGACTTGGCCAATCGCCTTGAGCCGAGAGATGAGTCGTTTTGCCATAGGCGAGCACCGCGATCCTTTGAGCGCCGGAAAATCGCAGCGCGGACGTCACATTGAATTGGGCGTTTGGCTTTGCCAGGCCTTCGACTCTTGTGCCGAAGAGTGTGAGCTTGAGGTGCTCGCTCTGGTCCCCGCCGATTGAGAGGTTGCTTGTATTTTCCGCGGGAACCAGTATCGAAGTCTTTCCGTCCGCGGTCAGGGCGGCATCGGCCAGCGCTCCGCGGGCATCACTGACTCCAACTATGATCTCGGCACGGCTCCAATCCAGTTCGGCGCCTTGCGGAGCCGTCGTGGGCACTCCCCTTAGATCGAATGCCGCGTCGAGTTTCACATCCGCCTGAAACACCGGCACCTTAAATAGCGAACGGCGACGCTCTTCCGTTGCTGTGTTGATAGCGGCCGAAGCGTGTGCGGGAAACACCAGGTACATTCCGTGTTTGGCATGATCGGCCGGAGATTGTGGTGGAATATTGTACGGAATGACCAGTGTGGGTCCGAGGAAGGTCTGCTGGCCGCCCACGTGACTGCTTATTTCTCGAATGACCTCCGCGGCGCGCTGGGTCCTGTCTTCAACCAGCGCTCCAACAAAGAAAGCCGGAATTGTCATGAGTAGGGCTAGTCCGCAAACTACGATGAGTTTCACGCCCATGGACCGGGATTTCATCCTCAAGCTGGATTGCAGCATCGAAAGATCACTCACTGGAACGCCTCCCTCCCAAAACTACTTTGCACTGCAAAGTTACCGCACAAAAAAATTTAGGCCCGCGCTGGCGCCAGTCCGTGTACCAGTCCGCCCGCGGGCCGTTCTTCGGTTCCTCTCGCCGCGTCCCGAACCACCTGCTCCAGCGTGGAGAGATACTCGAGGTAGCGCGCACGGCCCGACGCCGTGATTCGGCAGATCGTCAGCGGGCGGTTGCGGTCATGCTTCTTCACGATCTCAACCATCTTTCCCTTTTCCAGCACGCGCAGATGACGGCTTAGATTGCCGTCCGTTAGATTGCAAAGCTGTTTGAGATCGCCGAAAGCCAATCCTTTCGGATTCGTGATCAGCGATGTCAGCACGCTGAGCCGCGCGCGCTCGTGAATCACCCGATCCAGACCTTCATACGCGAACCGCCCTTCGCTCGGAGCCTTAGCTTTCGTCATTGCCTCTGTCCTCCTTCGCGTTAAAGAGCAGAATCCCCGCGACCAGCAACTGCCCCACCCCGTACGGAATGCCCATGGCCCACGGAGAAAGCGCACGACCGTCCCCGAGCGCGATGCAGGTCAGACCCGTCAGCAGGTACCATGCGCCCGCGCCGGCAACCGCACGCGGCAGAAAACGGCACGACGAAAACACGCCCAGGCTGAAAATAATCTGCCATAGTCCGGGAAGCATCCAGAGCACGCCCGGAACATAACGCACGATTGCCAGCGTAATCAGCGCGCCCGCGCCAGCCGACGGCAGAAATTGCTCCACCGCCATGCGGATCATCTCATCCGCCATCCCCGAATGAATGCGGCGTGTGCGCGCGTGCATCTGTATTCCAATCACGGCAGCCGACAAGGCAGCGGTCGAAATCCAGATGCTCAAATACACAGCTAGACGATTCGCCGGATCCGGCAGCCAGAGCGCCTGCACCCCGGCGGCCGCAACCGCCAGAACACCAGTACTGGCAAGAGTTGCCGGGCCGTAGCCGCGAAACTCCGTACTATGGGCCACCTGCCTGCGAATACTGCTGATGTCGCCCAGCGCCTTGTTTAGATCATTCATACGCTTTTCACTTTGCATTGCAAAGTAACTTAATTGGAGACGCTTGTCAAGTGGGTCTGGAATCCGACAAATATGCGCGCGGGTTCACTGCCCGCGAGCACTCGTATCGGGATTGCTATACTGAGGAAGCCATCTTTTCACGATACCCAGGGAACATGAACGACTTGCTCACATCGATTTCGCATCATGGCTACCTGTTTTTGGCGGCAGTGTGCTTCGCCGAGGCAATCGGTCTTCCACTTCCCGCCGCCCTTGCCCTCTTGACCGCTGGCGCGGTTGCCGCTTACGGAGATCTCCATTTCTATCTCGTGTTTAGCATCGGCCTGTTGTCGATGATGGCCGGCGACGTCATTTTATATTTCACGGGCAGAGTCAGCGGATGGGCTTTGCTGGGCCTTCTCTGCCGCCTTTCGGCCAATCCGGAAACTTGCATTCTTAGATCGGCGGAATATTTTTACCGGCGCGGCAAGCAGACGCTGCTTTTTGCCAAGTTCATTCCCGGCATCAACACCATGTCTCCGCCGCTTGCCGGCAGCATGAAAATGCGGCCGGCCGATTTTCTGCAATTCGATGCAGCCGGTGCGGCTTTGTACGTGGGCGCGTACTCGCTCGCGGGATATCTCTTCAGTGACGCCCTCCGCGCCATCACTCGCGGACTGCGCTCGGCCGGCTTTGCCGCCGAGGTCATCTTCGGCGCCGGACTGGCCGCCTATGTCATTTACCGCATCTGGCTTTACCGCAAGTACCGTCTGCTCGACGTCATTCCGCGCGTCCACGCCGAGGAGTTGGCAAAACGACTGGCTGCCGATGCCGTTCACAACATGCTGATCGCCGACGTCCGCAGCCACGGCTACTACGATGCCGACTCCGAACGCATTGCCGGCTCCATTCGCATCGAGCCCAACAACCTCATCGAGGAAGTCAAAAACCTCCCTAAGGATCGAGAGATTTATCTCTACTGCACTTGAGCGCGCGAAGCCACGAGCGCCCGGGTGGCGCGCCAACTACAGGATCTGGGATTCAAGGTCTACGTCATCGCCGGTGGTCTGCGCGCCTGGCGCAAAGCTGGAAACCCCGTAGAACGAGTTCCCCACGACGATCTGCTGAAGTTGCCCACCTTCACCTAGCGTCATCGTGTACCGCGCATTGTTTACCTCGCTCGGTGACCCGCGTCCTTGGCAGAGTCGCAGCAGTTTGCTATCGTGCCCTCATGGCTCGGTCCTTGGCTCTTTGCGGAGTAATTCTCGCGGCCGGTGAATCCTCGCGCATGGGCCGCGACAAGGCGCTGCTGCCCTGGCCGCCCGCGTCCTCCGGCTCGCTGGCAGTTTCGGCGGTCACCGCTGAGACGTTTCTCTCCGCCGCCATACGCCTCTACTTTCCCTATGTGGATGAGGTGCTGGTAGTGGTGGGCAAGAATGAAGCCGCATTGGCTCCCATCGTGTATGCGAACGGGGCCGCGCTGGTGATCAATCCCGAGCCCGAGCGCGGCCAGTTCAGTTCCTTAAGAGTGGGACTGCAAGAGGTTCTCAACCGCGGCCGCGATGCCGCAATGGTAACGCTAATCGACCGCCCGCCGGTTCGCAGCGAAACGCTCGAGAAGCTCGAAACTGCCTTCGAACGAGCAACCGCGCACAGAAAATGGGCGGTGATTCCCGAATACCAGGGAAGACATGGCCATCCAATTCTGTTGGGTCGCGAGATGCTGACCGAGTTCCTAGCCGCTCCCGAAACTTCGAATGCCCAGGAAGTCGAACACGCGCACCAAAGCGAGATCGAATACGTTCCAGTAGACGACCCGCTGGTAGCGCTCAACGTGGACACGCCGGAACAGTATGCCGCGTTAAGTGTCAATACAAATCTGCCATCGCAGCTTCTGCCCTCAAGTTAACCCTGGCTAAGGCCCCCTAGTTCATGACGCCGCTAACATCTCGCCAAACGGAATTCATAAAAAGCGTACTCAACCTCAACCCGCAAGTCGCCACTTTCGACTGCGACGGCACGCTCTGGTCCGGAGATGCCGGCGAAGGCTTCTTCTCCTGGGAACTCGATCAGGGTCTGGTCTCACCGCCGATCGTGCAATGGGCGCGCGCGCGTTACGCCGCTTACCGAGCCGGCCAGGTACCCGAAGAGATCATGTGCGGAGAGATGGTCACCATGCACCGCGGCCTGCGTGACGAAGTAGTGCAGCGGGCCTGCGACCGTTACTTTCCTGCTGCCATCGCTCCCGACATCTTTCCCGAAATGCGCGAACTAATCGAGCGGCTGCGCGCCTCTGGATGCGACGTCTGGGCGGTCTCCTCTTCCTGCCAGTGGATCATCCGCTCCGCCATGCGCTATTTCGGCATCCCGCAAAATCGCATCCTGGCCGCCGAGGTGGAGATCGAAAACGGTATCATCACCGACCGTCTCATCCGCGTTCCGAGCGGCCCGGGCAAAGTGGAGGCGATTCGATCTGCACTGCAATCGTCTCCCGACCACAGCCCCGATTGCGCCTTCGGCAACGCCATCTGGGATCGCGAGATGCTAGCCCTGTCGGAACATCCCTATGCCATCAACCCCAATCCCAACTTGAAAGAGATCGCCATCGCCAACGGCTGGACGGTTTATCAGCCAGATACGAACTACGCTGATCCAAAGCTTTGAAGGGGCGCGGCTTCAGCCGAGCCGTCCGCAGCCACTCCAGGTTGTCATCCTGAGCGTAGCCGGGACTTCACGAAGTGAAGTCTCTGCGGAGCCGAAGGACCCCTGCATCCTTATCCTTAGTTTCGGGAGAGCGTTAATTCCAGCGGGGATCGCTCATAGCCCCCGCAACAGCGCGGCGAGCGTGTCCATCGCGAGATGGCTTGCGTGGGTGGAGGCTTGCGGCAGCCTTCCGACTTTCTGAACCAACTCTTCCCTGCTCATTTGCCGCGCTTCGTCCACGCTTTTACCTTTGATCAACTCCGTAATCGCCGATCCGCAAGCCATAGCGGGAACGCAGCCCTTGGCCCGAAAGCGAATGTCGGCGATGCGCTTCCCTTCCAACTTCCCGCTTTCCAATCGAACAGTCAGCTCCAGAATGTCTCCGCAGGCAGGGTTTTCCAGGCGCGCGGTGCGATCGGGAGCTTCGATTTCGCCCGCGTTGCGCGGGTTCTGAAAATGGTCGAGAAGTTCGGGGGAATACACAGGGCGATTGTAATGCGGCATCGCCCTCGGCGGCTAAAGGACAACGACCTGAGTTTTTCGGCAGGCTAAAAAACCCAGAATCATCCCCTACAATAATAAGGTTATGCCTGACTCGCGCCTCCCCCGTCGCATCGCCTGCCTGCAACCGAGCGCTACCGTGATCCTGGCGAGCATCGGCGAATTGGATCGGGTTGTCGCGTGCACCAAGTACTGTGCCGACGTGGTTCCTGAGGTGCGAGAAGACTTGCACCACCGCCATCGCCTGATCATTGCCGACTCCTGGAGTTCGAAGGCGAGTGAGATTCTTGCCGCCTCACCTGACCTGGTAATCGCTGCTGTTCCCTATCAGCAAGCTGCGGTCGCGGAAATCCTGAAGGCTGGCATTCGGTTTCTTGGTCTGGCGCCGCGTACGCTGGACGACATCTACACCGATATTGCGCTGATCTCCGGCTGCCTCGGCGCAGGCGCGCGCGGTGCGAAAGTGATCGCCGACATGCAAGCCGCGATCGACGACGTGCGCCGCCAAACCGCAAGCCTTCCCCGAAAGCGCGTGTTCTCGGAAGAGTGGGGCAAGCCGATCATCGCATCGCAGCCGTGGGTAGCAGAGTTGGTGCAGGCTGCGGGCGGTGAATTCCTGGGCAAGCCGGGTGCACAGTGCTCGGCGGAAGAGATCGCTCGACTCGACCCGGAAGTCATCATCGCTGCCTGGTGCGGAGCTGGAGATCGAGTTCCCCTAACGAAAATCGCCTCCGAAAGGGGCTGGTCGGAAACTTGCGCAGTGCGGAAATCGCAGGTGTATTGCATCTCCGACGAACTGTTGAATACTCCCGCGCCCACGCTGGTTGGAGGTTTGAGGGCACTGGCGGGCGCGATTCATCCCGAAGTATTTGGCCCGCAGATGGGACTGCGTGCGGTTACGCAAGTACCGCGAGCGGCACAATTGCAGCGAAGCTGAACCGCTGCTGATTGGTTTAGGATTGCTGTTATGCCTATTGCAAAGCCTCGCAAGCTCGACGAAGTACGCCAGGAAGTGGACCACTTGAATGCGGAAGCGGTCACGGCGGATCAACTGATGGAGAGCATCACGGTTCTACTCAACCAGGAAATGCTGAAGTACAACTGGGTGGGCTTCTACATGCTGGAATCTGGCGCCGATCCCATGCTCGTGCTGGGGCACTACCGCGGAGCGATGACTCCGCACACCCGCATTTCGTTGAACCAGGGCATCTGCGGCGCGGCGGCATCGTCGGGAAAGACAGTAGTGGTGGACGATGTGACGAAGGATACACGCTATCTGGCGTGCTCGCTCGAAACCAAGTCGGAGATCGTGGTCCCAGTCTTTGCGCGCGGCAAGGTGGTGGGGGAACTCGATATTGATAGCCACTTCCCGGCGGCGTTCGGCTCCGATGACCGCGAACTGGTTGAGTATTGCGCTCAGCTTGTGGGCCAGCGACTGGAGAAGGGCTGAAACGAACGCTCCAGCTTCTAGCTGCTGGCTAGTGGCAACCTGTCCTGAAAAAACCGTTTGCCACCAGCCGGCAGGGCGGAGGCGCCTTTTATCATGAAACGAGTCGTCGCCGCGCTGATCGTCAAAGATGATCTCATCCTCGCCTGCCAGAGGACGCGGCACCAGCCTATGCCGCTCAAATGGGAATTTCCGGGAGGTAAAATCGAAGAGGGCGAGCAGCCGCGCGATGCCATGCGCCGGGAATTGGAGGAAGAACTTGGAATCGTGGCGGAAGTGGGCGTGGAAGTGGCGCGCATTGTTCATCACTACCCGGGCGGCGGGTCGGTGGAACTCCGGTTCTTCGAGGTGCGCCAGTACGAAGGCGAAATCGAGAACCGAATTTTTCGCGAAATTCGCTGGGCGACGCGGCAAGAGCTGATGGCCCTGGATTTTCTGGAAGCCGACCTGGGACTGGTCAACGACCTGGCGGCGGGCAAGATTCTATGAGCGCCGATAGTGGTGCAGTTTGAATCGGTTTTGAAAAGGCACGGCTTCACAGGCTGCGGAAAAACTCAGGTTTTGACTTTGTTTTGAAAGGGTGCGGCTTTAGCCGCTGAGGGATCGACTGCGGTGAGCAATCGAGTTTTTCCGCAGCCTCTTCAGCCGAGCCGTAAGCGTCATATTTTCATTGCGGCTTTAGCCGCTGAGGGACGGCAACTTTCAAGCTGCACCACTACCTGAGGGCCGAGGCATTTGACTATCCCACACCGCCGCGCAGCTGACCGTAGAGCAGCAGCGCGGTCAATACGATCATGATCACAGTGGTTGCCCAGGCGATGATGTTGAAGGTGCGTTTGTTCACGTATTCGCCCATCAGTTCTTTCTTGTTGATCAGCAGCAACATGAAAATCAGCACAAAGGGCAGAACTGCTCCGTTGACCACTTGAGAAAACACAGCGATCTTGATGTAGGGAAGGCCTGGGATCAGGATGACCGCCCCGCCCGCGGCGATGAGCACGGTATAGAGCCAGTAAAAGGCGGGGGCTTCGGAGAATTTGCGCTCTACTCCCGACTCGAACCCTAATCCTTCACAAACGGTGTAAGCGGTAGAGAGCGGCAGAATCGACGCCGCAAACAGCGACGCATTGAAAAGCCCGAGCGCAAACAGAATGTAAGCCCAGTCGCCCGCCAGCGGACGCAGCGATTGAGCCGCGTCGGCCGCGTCGCGAATGTCACGATTGCCATGCAGGTAAAGCGTGGCCGCGCAGGCCACAATGATGAACCAGGCGACCACATCGGTGAAGATGCAGCCCACAATCACGTCGAGCCGCGAGGCTTTGTACTGACGCCGTGTGACTCCTTTCTCAACAATGGACGATTGCAAATAGAACTGCATCCAGGGCGCGATCGTGGTTCCGACCACGCCAATGACCATGTAGAGGTACGGGCCTTGGCTGAACATCGCCAGACCCGGAGGCTTCAGGGTGGCTTTAACGGCCTCGGTCCACGCAGGCTTGGCCAGCACTCCGGCAAATATGTACGTGACATAGAAGAACGAAGCCGCGAGAAAGACCTTCTCAACGCTTTTGTACTGCCCTTTGACGGCGATCAGCCAGACGATCACGGCGCAGACCGGCACCGAGTAGTACCTTGAGATCCCGAACAGCTCCATGCTCCCGGCAATGCCAACAAATTCGCCCACAACGTTGCCAAAATTCGTAATCAGAATGCCGAGCATCATCAGGAACGTGATGCGCAGGCCGTATTCTTCGCGGATCAGATCGCTCAAGCCCTTGCCAGTTACCGCTCCCATGCGGGCGCACATTTCCTGCACTACGATCAGTGCGACCGTGGTTGGAATCATCGTCCACAAGAGCATGTAGCCGAACTGCGCGCCGGCCTGCGAATAGGTCAGGATGCCGTTGGCATCGTTATCGACATTCGCAGTGATGAAGCCCGGCCCTACGACGGCAAAGAACAACAGGAGCTGGAACTTCCAGGTTCTCAGGAATTTCATGAGCACAGGCCGTGGGACGGTTCAAATGGCAAAAACAGAACGATCAGAATAAATGCTGACCGCGTGGTCTGGGTAGATGAAACTGCAAAACTCCGGAAAGTTTTTGCGAAGTTCCAGACTCCTGCGGTTTCCTCGCGGATAAATTGGGAAACGCCGACTAAGCGTCGGCAAAAGGTATCAAACTGTAATTGCCACAGTTTGACCTTGCAGGCACGCTGTCCGATAGGGCCGCTACCATCAGGCCGCAGCAGGAGTTTTGGGCACAACCAAGGGGCGAACAAACGGCGCACACTTGTGCTAACGCCTGGTTACGTCAGTTATCATCCCCACAACAAAGGAGGCACCTCCTTGAGCAACGGCGTTGTGGCACAAATCCGCACCCCAACTGAAGATGAACTGAAGCGAATGAGAGACTTGTGGGGCGCGTTGAAACAGAAACCTCTGCCAGCATCAACTGAGAGAGGAATTGAGTTGCAGACATACTTGGCTCATGCGGCTCGGATGGTCGGGATCATCGCAGGCTTGCATCCGGTCACTGGGAAGCCCGCGGTTGCAAACAAATCCCCGATGACCGTAAGCGAAGACGGCGTTGAACGGCTTCGGGACTCGGCCCGTCTGTGGTCTGCGATTCTGTCCCTTTGGAGTTCCACAACGGGAACTTGAGTGAAAACGCCTTCCATGAGAAGGCCGGTCGGAGTCAAGTAGACTCTGATCTCATTTCGTTCTCCAGGTTTTTCTTTTAGCCGCCGCCACTACTGTCGCCATGCTTCCATCCGCACTCTC
>Ga0074044_10000088_pt1 | contig 90526 bp, 78 predicted proteins | sample BogForMeECP23OM1_FD_94443 | JGI IMG/M metagenome (GOLD analysis project Ga0074044, IMG submission 94443) | Bog forest soil microbial communities from Calvert Island, British Columbia, Canada - Bog Forest MetaG ECP23OM1 | ecosystem: Environmental > Terrestrial > Soil > Wetlands ...
AGCGATCCTTGCCCTCGAAGACGGCAGAGTCTTCCGAGGCAAAGGCTACGGCGCTAAAGGCGAGTGCTCCGGCGAAGTCGTTTTTAATACTTCCATTACCGGCTACCAGGAAATTTTCACCGATCCCTCCTACGCCGGGCAGATCGTCGTCCTGACCAACCCCGAAATCGGAAACTACGGCACCAATCCCGAAGACAACGAGGCGGTGCGTCCGTACATCGAGGGGCTGATCGTGCGCGAGTTCTCGAAAGTCAGTTCCAACTGGCGCTCGCAGCAGGTGACCGACGAGTTCATGGAGCAGTTCAGGATTCCGGTGCTGGCCGAGATTGACACGCGGGCGCTGGTGCGCCACCTGCGCGACAACGGTGTGATGCGCGGCGTGATCTCGACCCTCGAAGACGATACGGACAAACTCGTCGCCAAGGCATGCGCGATCCCGAAAATGGATGGCCAGGATCTCGCCAAAGTCGTTTCCACCAACCACACCTATGTGTGGGAGACGGGTGAGCGCTCGCACCTGCCCGATGAAATTGTCGGAGTAAAAGACGAGCCGGCGCGCTTCCATGTGGTCGCTTACGACTTCGGCATCAAGCAGAACATCTTGCGCAAGCTGCGGGGAGAAGGCTGCAAGGTGACGGTAGTCCCGGCGCAGACGACGGCGGAGGATGTGCTGGCTTTGAAGCCCGACGGCGTTTTCCTGTCGAATGGGCCGGGCGATCCCGAGCCCTGCACCTATGCGGTCGACAACATTCGGCGTCTGATGGGAAGGCAGCCGATCTTCGGAATCTGCCTGGGGCATCAGCTGGTCGGAATTGCGCTCGGAGGCAAGACCTTCAAGCTGAAATTCGGCCACCACGGCGGAAATCATCCGGTAAAGCAGTTGGCCAGCGGCAAGATCGAGATCACCGCGCACAACCATAACTTCGCCGTCGATCCCGATTCGCTGCCGCAAAGTGAAGTCGAACTGACGCACATGGATTTGAACGACTCAACGCTCGAAGGCATGCGCCACCGGAATCTGCCGCTGTTCACGGTGCAATACCACCCGGAAGCGGCGCCTGGGCCGCATGATTCGCACTATTTGTTCAAGGACTTTGTGCGGATGATGGAGGAGTACAAGAAGTGAAGAGTGCCGGGCCGGTGCGATTGGTCGTGATTGCTGGATGTTGCGGGATCTTGTTTTCGCTCAGCGCCCTTGCGTCCGACGCCATCGATATTCAAACCAGTCACCACTCCGCGCGTGAACTCCAGGAGAAAGTGGAACTCGAGCAGTTGCTCAAGAAATTGATGCCTAAGCGCACGGCCATCTCGCGATTTGCCAGGTGCTCGGCAGTAGTGTTTCTGCTCCTTCAGGTAGCGAAGGGCCTCCCGGTATGCGGATTTAAGGACCCCATTCCGCTTCTTCATCCTCGCATTCAGCTACGCTTCAATCTAGAGGGCAAGCCATTGCCAGGGGCGAATGTCGAACTCTATTTTGGAAAGCCAAGCGCAACGAACGACCTACCCTACGAGACGGGAGTCACTGGTTCGGACGGCATCACCGTCACGTCAGAGTTGTCGGTGGCAACTTTTTATATTCGGGTTCTGTCTCGCGATCTTCAAATCGCCGTATTCACGCTGGATGCTCCGCTTGAAAGGGAACTGCACGCCAACGAGGGAAATGTTGAGCTCTTAGCGACGCCGCTGGCGCCCGTCGCGGACAGCGAGTCATGCTGCGACTTCTGTTCCGCTGTTGTCGAAAAAATCCTTCAAGCTGACCTGCGCGCCCTGCGCGGTGTGGTGATGGACCCGACGGGGGCTGTTGTTTCCAAGGCAAAAATTGATGTTTACCAAAACGAAGAAGGCAAGCAAGCCATTGCTCATCTGGCAACCGACAATGCCGGCCGCTTCACCTCTGAACTCGCGCCCGGAAAATACCTTGTGATCTTCAAAGCGTGTGGATTCGACGCTCAGAAGGTGGTTGTTACGGTTGTTCCTAACGGCTGGCGCGGAATTCAAGTGAGTCTGGCGATTGGCAATTGCAAAAAACCGTGGCCCGGGAACGAATCGAATATTGCAACGCTGCACGAGGATTCACCAGAGGACAGATAACTGGCCACAGGCCACTGACAACTGATTTCCAATGCCAAAACGAACCGATATCTCGAAAATCCTAATCCTCGGCTCCGGCCCGATCGTCATCGGGCAGTCGGCCGAGTTCGACTACTCCGGCACGCAAGCCTGCAAGGCGCTCAAGTCGGAGGGCTTTGAGGTCGTGCTGGCGAACTCAAACCCGGCCACCATCATGACCGATCCCGAGTCGGCCGACCGTACTTACATTGAGCCGCTAACGCGTGAATATCTGGAAGAGATTATTCGCGTCGAGCGGGAGATGTCGCCGGGCGCGGGCTTTGCCCTTCTCCCCACAGTGGGCGGACAGACGGCGCTCAATCTCGCCATCGAGCTTGCTGACGGCGGCGTGCTCGACAAGTACAACGTGAGTCTGATTGGCGCCCAGATCAGCGCCATCAAGAAGGCCGAAGACCGTCTGTTTTTCAAAGACGCCATGCAGCGCATCGGGCTCGACGTGCCGAAATCGGCGCTCGTCAACAACCTGAAAGACGGCATCGAATTCGCCGGCAAGATCGGCTTCCCGGTCATCATTCGTCCTTCGTTCACGCTCGGCGGCACCGGCGGCGGTATCGCCTACAACCGCGAAGAACTGATGGAAGTGCTCGCTCGCGGCCTCGACCTGTCGCCCGTGCATGAGTGCTTGATCGAAGAATCCGTTCTTGGCTGGAAAGAGTACGAACTCGAGGTGATGCGCGACAACAAAGACAACGTCATCATCATTTGTTCGATCGAAAATTTCGATCCCATGGGCGTGCATACCGGCGACTCGATCACCGTCGCCCCGGCGCAGACGCTTACTGATCGCGAGTACCAGATGATGCGCGATGCATCGATGGCCGTGATCCGCGAGATCGGCGTCGAGACCGGCGGGTCGAATATCCAGTTCGCCGTCAATCCAGCGACCGGGCGCATGGTGGTGATCGAAATGAACCCGCGCGTCTCGAGGTCTTCCGCGCTGGCATCGAAGGCGACCGGCTTCCCGATAGCGAAAATCGCCGCGAAACTTGCGGTCGGCTACACGCTCGACGAGATTCCGAACGACATCACGCGCAAGACTCCGGCTTGCTTCGAGCCCACGCTCGATTACGTGGTCGTAAAGATTCCGAAGTGGCAGTTTGAAAAGTTCCCCGGCGCCGATGAATCGCTGGGACCGCAGATGAAGTCCGTCGGCGAGGTGATGGCCATCGGCCGCACGTTCAAGGAAGCCTTGCTGAAGGGTGTCCGGGCACTTGATACCGGCAAACGCGTGGGCTCGGAAAAGATCGAGCCCAAGATCCTCACCCAGCGCCTGGTAACGCCCCATCCCGAGCGGCTCACCTATGTGCGCTACGCTCTTCGCCAGGGGCACACCATCAAGCAGATTGCAAAGATGACATCGATCGATCCGTGGTTCCTTTACCAGCTCAAAGAAATTAACGACATGCAACTTGAGCTGGAAAAGCATCCGATGGAATCAATCCCCACTGAGGTGCTGCGCGAAGCCAAGCGCATGGGCTTCTCCGACGGGCGTCTTGCCGGAACCTGGCGTCTGGATGGCAAAGGCGGACAGGAGAAAGTTCGGCACTTTCGCAAGAAGCACGGCGTGAAGCCGGTGTACAAGCGCGTCGATACCTGCGCGGCGGAGTTCGAAAGCTACACGCCTTATCTCTACTCCACCTACGAAGAAGAAGACGAGGCGGCTCCCACTACGAAGAAGAAAGTCGTCATTCTCGGTTCCGGTCCCAACCGCATCGGGCAGGGCATTGAATTTGATTACTGCTGCTGCCACGCCAGTTACGCGCTGCGTGAAGACGGCTACGAAACCATCATGATCAACTGCAATCCGGAGACGGTCTCGACCGACTACGACACCAGCGACCGCCTCTACTTCGAACCGCTCACGCTCGAAGATGTGTTCGCCGTCTGCGAACACGAAGCCTCGGCCGGAGCGCCGGTCGGTGTGATCGTGCAGTTCGGCGGTCAGACGCCGTTGAATCTTTCATTGCCGCTCAAGGCTGCGGGCGTCAACATCATTGGCACCACGCCCGAATCGATTGATCTGGCCGAAGATCGCAAGCGCTTCGGGAAGCTGCTGGAGGAACTCGACATTCCGCAGGCTCCCGGAGCCATGGTCGCTTCGGTCGAGGAAGCGATCGAAGCCGCGAAGAAGATCGGATTCCCGGTGCTGGTGCGACCTTCGTATGTGCTCGGAGGCCGAGCCATGGTCATCGCGTACGACGAGGACACGATCACGCAGTATATGAAGCAGGCAGTCGAATATTCGCAAGACCGCCCCGTGCTCATCGATAAGTTTCTGGAGGATGCGATTGAAGTCGACGTGGACGCGCTCTCCGACGGCGAGGATGTCGTGATCGGCGGCATCATGCAGCACATCGAGGAAGCCGGCATTCACTCTGGCGATTCCTCCTGCGTGCTGCCCGCGGTCGACATTCCAGAGCCGCTGCTCAAGCGTATGCGCGACTACACATTCAAACTGGCGCGCGCGCTCAAAGTGATCGGCCTGATGAATGTGCAGTTCGCGATCCCGCGCAGCGAGTTTAGCTCGTGTGGCGACATGGCGGAGCCTGCCCTGAACGGAGCCGAAGGGCTCCGTCCCAGCGGGGCAGAGCTCCGCAGCCACACGGTCAGCGGAAATGGCAAAGTCTACGTGCTCGAAGTCAACCCGCGCGCCTCGCGTACCGTCCCCTTCGTTTCAAAAGCGACCGGCGTGCCCCTGGCCAAGATTGCGGCTCGACTCATGACCGGCCGGAAGCTGCGCGAGTTTCTCCCGGAATACATAGAGCGCGGCACCGACCTCGATACCGGCCGGTGCTTCTACGTGAAATCGCCGGTCTTCCCCTGGTCGAAATTTCCCGGCGTCGACACGGTCCTCGGTCCCGAGATGCGGTCCACCGGAGAAGTGATGGGCGTGGCCGACAACTTCGGCGAGGCCTTTGCCAAAGCACAAATTGCCGCCGGCCAGAAGTTGCCAACGCAGGGCACGGTTTTTATCAGCGTTACCGACCATGACAAGCCTCACGTGGTCGAAGTCGCACGTCGCTTCGTTGACATGGGATTCAAACTAGTGGCCACGCACGGGACGGCGGACATTCTGGAAGAAGCGGGCCTGGCAGTTGACCGCGTCTACAAGGTGAAAGAGGGCCGCCCCAACGCGGTCGACCTGATTAAAGCCGATCGCATTCAATTGATCGTAAACACGCCGCACGGTCCCGATCCCTACTTCGACGAGAAAGCGATCCGCCGCGCGGCAGTCACGGGTCACATTACGACCATCACCACGCTCTCGGCTGCCCGAGCCGCCGCGGAAGGTATCTCCGCACTGCAGCGCGGAGAAGTGCGCGTGCAAGCTCTGCAGGCTCTGCACGCGGAGCGATTCACTGCGAAGTAACATCGCATGAGCAAAGCCCCGGTTGTCATCACACTGGTCCTCGGCCTTCCCATCTTTATTGCCGCCGCTGTTTTCGGTCCAGCCGCGTTCGATCTTGTTTTCCATCGCCGGCCGCCGGAGCGCTTCCTGATTCCCGCCGGATACACCGGCTGGGTGCGCGTCGATTTTCGCCAACGAAACGCGCCGCCTCTACCGATGGAAGACGGCCGCCTTCTGCTCAAACTGGATGAGCATGGAGCGCTGCAGACTTCTTCCGATCCGCAGCCCGGCCACGGCAGAGACGACTTCTTCTACTACGCAGGCGACCGGCGGACACCGCTTTCGAACGCCGGAGTTTGCAAAGGTGGCATGGTCTGGCAGATTGAGACCATGGTCGACGAACCTACGTCGACGCCGTTCGCCCGCTTCTTCGTCGGTACAGAAGATCGGTATCGCCACGAAGTTGACCCCAACGGCAAGTCGCCGGCTTGCGAGTGATCGTGTGGGAACGGGCGGCCCTCGCCCGTCGAGGCCGAGCGTCGCTCGGCAGCCGGCTGTGGCCACAGTGATGCTACGATTGGCCTGATTCGCAGCCGGGAGAGACGAATGGTCGGAATCGTTGCGTTTCACATCCTGATGTTGTTTCTCGGTCTGATTATTGTGAGTCGAGCTGTAGCGGTGGAACGCGTCAGCAATGCCCTCGGTTACTTGCACAAAACCATCGGGATCACCACGCCTTCTCCAGCACAAGTGCGCATGGTTGCGCTGATCTGGATCGGATCCGTCATCGTCATCGTTGACGGATGTCTTTTTCTGCTGCTGCTCATAGCCAAGTTGTCGAACCCAGGATGACAAAGTTGAGCGGGAGGCCCGATAATCTGAGTGCAAGAGGAATCGCGAACGACTCGCGACCAAGGCTAGCAACTATCTGCGATCTACTGGAGTTCATATGCTTTTGTCCGGAATCTTCCCACCCATCACGACGCCGTTCTATCCTGACGGCGAGATCTACTACAAAAAGATCGAAGCTAACGTCGAGCGTTACTCGCGCACGCCGATTGCGGGCATCGTCGTCCAGGGCTCGACCGGCGAAGCGATTCTTCTCTCGGACCAGGAGCGCAGGGACGTACTAAAGACGGCGCTTGCCGCCGCCGCGCCCAATAAAGTGATGATCGCTGGCACCGGCATTGAGTCGGCACAGGAAACTCTGCGGCTCACCGAATATGCCGCCGAGCTCGGCTACGACGCCGCCATGGTGCGGACCCCGCACTATTACAAAAAGCAGATGTTGCCCGCGAACCTGCTGGCGTTCTATCGCACGGTCGCTGACCGCTCCGCGCTGCCGATCATTATCTACAACTTCCCGCAAGCCACGGGATACGACATCCCCGCCGAAGTTGTGATCGAACTTGCCGGCCATCCCAATATCGTCGCCATCAAGGAATCGAGCGGCAATCTCGACAAAGTGAAAGCGATGGTCGAGGGCACGCGCCACGTAACGAGGCAAGCCACGGTAACGGAAACGTTCGAAGCCGTAACGCCGCGCATGGTCAGGGCGGCCGGTATTGAAAGCGAGAAGCGGAGCAGGGAACTGGTGAGTGTAGCCTCGTTAGCCGGTACCGCCGAATCGATGGAGCGGCGGGCGTCCCTTCGACAAGCTCAGGGCAAGCTCTCGCCCGTTCACGATGGCACCGCACCAAAGCCTTCGTCATCCGCCGTAACATTCATCGGTAAATTAAAGGTACGCCAGAAAGAAGTTGGCTTCCAGGTAATGGTCGGCGCCGCTCATCAACTCGAACCTTCCCTCGGACTGGGAGCGGTCGGTGCGATTCTCGCTCTCGCTTGCCCCGCGCCAATGGCGTGCTATGAAATCTACGCCGCACTCAAAGACGGAGACACCGCGCTCGCCCGCGAAAAACAAGAGCGAGTAAAGTTAGCCGCCCAGCGCGTGGTCGGCGAACTCGGAGTCCCCGGCGTGAAATACTCTATGGACCTCAACGGCTACTATGGAGGCCCGTCACGACTGCCGTTCCTGCCACTGTCTGGCGAACAAAAAATTGAAATTGAGAAGTTGATGGCGGGCATCAAGAGCTAGGCAAGTTTGTGCAGTACGACCAGCGGGGCCATCACATGTTCTTGTGATCCACCTCACAGTTGCCTATAATTAGAACGAACGTTCGAACATATGGCCACTCTGCCCGCAACCCGCGTGTCCCGCCGTCAGAGAAGAGTTTCCAACAAGAGTTCCAGGCGCGTCCCCGCGACCCGTTTCGACCGCCGGCTTGGTCAGATTCTCGACCATGCTACTGAGGTCTTCTGCTCCAAGGGATATGAAGGTGCCTCCATGCGCGATCTTTCCCGCGCCACCGGCATGTCGCTGGCGGGACTTTATTATTACTTCGAGTCCAAAGAGCGCTTGCTGTTTCTGATTCAGAAGCACACGTTCACCACCATTCTGGAAAAACTCAAAGCGCGGCTTGGGAATGTCACGGATCCTGAGCAGAGGATTCGCATCTTTATCCTGAATCACCTTGAATATTTCGTGAGCAATCAACCGGGGTTGAAGGTGCTCTCGCATGAAGATGAGTCTCTGAAGAACGGCCTGAGCTCGGAGATCGCCGGCATCAAGCGCGAGTACTATCGCATCTGCCTCGGGCTGATGGACGACCTGCGGCGCAAGCGAGGCCTCGATTTCAACACACGCACGGCGGTGATGAGCCTGTTCGGCATGATCAACTGGATTTACACCTGGTACAAACCGCGGCTTGACGGCAATGCCGAAGCGCTCGCCGAGCAGATGGGCGACATTGTTCTCTATGGAATTGGAATTGTGCACGGCGGCAACAGGCCGCGAAAGAAAATCGCTTCCGATGCCCGGCCCCTAAAGGGGCATCTGACTTCGAAGAAATTCCGGTATCGCTAAAGCGATACCCTGATACGAATCCGACTTTGGCGAAACTTATAAGGAGCAAACTATGGCGACAATAACGACGACGCAGCCGGCCGCCGGCGAAAGCACCAAACAGCTCATCAACTATCGCACCGACGCCGGCGTGGCCGTGATCGAAATGAACGATCCTCCGGCGAACACTTACACCTACGAGATGAACCGGCAGCTCGACGAGGCCATCCTCAAAGCACGCATGGATAACGACGTGCACGTGATCGTGCTGACGGGCGTGGGCGACAAGTTTTTCTCCGCCGGCGCGAACATCAAGATGCTGGCCTCGGTTGATCCAACGTTCAAGTATTACTTCTGCCTGCACGCAAATGAAACGCTGCTGCGGCTGGAGCACACACCGAAACTCGTGATCGCCGCGATCAATGGCCATTGCGTCGGTGGAGGGCTCGAGATCGCCATGGCTGCCGACCTGCGCATTGCGCGCAAAGACGCGGGCAAGATTGGCCTGCCCGAAGTCAACCTCGGCGTGCTCCCCGGCACCGGCGGAACGCAGCGTCTGTCGCGGCTGGTAGGGAAAAGCAAGGCCATCGAACTGATGATCACCGGCAATACGTTCTCCTTCGAGGAAGCGCAGGAATTTGGCATCGTGAATGACATTTTCGAGCGCGATGGCTTCATGGAAAACATCATGGAGTATGCGCGCCAGTTCACGCCGCCGAATAAGGCCGCGAAGGCCGTGGGACGCATCAAGCGCGCCGTGCAGACCGGGTGGGAGATCCCAATGGAATCGGCTTTGGCGGTCGAGCGCGAGAATCAGCAGATCCTGTTCCAGAGCGAAGATGCAAAAGAAGGGCTGGCCGCGTATGTGGAGAAGCGTCCGGCTGTTTTCACGGCAAAATGATGTCAGCTTTGTAGAGACGGGGCTTGCCCTGTCTGGTTCACATAGGTTTCTGGGAAGGGCACGGCTTCAGCCGTGCCGCCCAGGGCCACTAGAGACGCGGGCTTTAGCCCCTGAGGTCTTATGCCAGGCAAAGTAGCGAAAATCGGAAACTTTAGCGACTGGGTCGGTCTGTTCAACGAGTGGCGCAAAGAAGTTGGCGTCAACAAAGACGACGTCGAGGCCTTCCATTTCGATACGCTCTACGGAGCGATTGAAACCGAAGAGATACAGTTCGGTTCCTATAAAGGCCGCAACAAGTGGGAAAACCTGCGCCAGGTTCCCACGCAGGCGATGCGGGACGCGCTCATGAATATGATCGTCTATCAGGGCGACACCGAATTTGCCAGTGTGGAGCAGCAGCGTAACCTGTTTGAAACCGCGCCCACGGAATGGGATCGCCGGGCGCTCACCAGAGTGATGATCGAAGAAATGCGGCACGGCTGGCAGATGTGCGCGCTGCTGATCGACTTCTTCGGGTCCTCCGGCAAAGTCGAAGCCCAGAAAATGCTGGAGCGCCGGGCCTTCGAAAACAAGCGCCTGCTGGGAACTTTCAACGTCGACGTCGATAACTGGCTGGACTTTTTCACCTACACCGATTTCGTCGACCGAGATGGTAAGTTCCAGCTCCAGATGTTGAAGTATTCATCGTTCGCGCCGCTTGGGCGATCGACTTCGTACATGCTGCGCGAGGAATCCTTCCACATGGGAACGGGCCACGATGGGCTGCGCCGCGTGGTTGAAGCGGGCGTCATACCGCGATGGCTTCTGCAGAAATATCTGAATAAATGGATCTCGAGTTCGTTCGATCTTTTCGGCACGGATCATTCTTCTTCGGCGCACTGGGCTTACGTGTGGGGAATCAAAGGCCGGTACGACGAACTGCAGAACGATAAGGCCGCCAACCTCGACGACCTGAACGACTACAGCCGCCACCTCTATCGTCAGGAAGTTGCGGGACTGGTCGAACGGCTGAACGCGTTCCTGAAGCCTGGCGAGAAGAAGTTATACACGCCGGACATCCACTTTAACCGCAACATTGGAAAATGGGCTGGGCAGAAGTACCACTGCGAAACCGGCGAACCGCTGGACGATCGCAGCTACGAGCAGCACTGTGAGGAGAATCTGCCGAGCACGAAGGATAAAGAACTGCTACTCGACATTATCCGCAACGAAAAGAAGTGGATCAAAGAAAAAGAGGGCGCGCGCGATCCGCTATCGACGATAGGCGAGCCGCGCAAATCAGCGATCAATATTTAGCTCGTGTAGGGCGCGCACTTTTGCCCGCATGAAATGAACCCTCCACGAAGGCACGGGAGTCAGGGGAAAAAGCGTAAAGAAAGTTTCCGCATTCCCTGTGCACTCGGTGCTCCCTGTGGTAAAGATTTACTCCCAAGATGGCCACCGCCGTCACAAGTCGCGTCGAAGCAAAAGTCGCGGAGTCCGTCGGCCGCGTCAGGTTGATTAACCCTTCGCTAAACGTCATCGATCTGCGGATGGCGCGCGAACTTCAGCAAGCGCTCGCAGAACTAGAAGCGCGTAGCGACATCTCCGTCATCCTCTTCGAAGGCGATGCTTATGCTTTCTCCGCCGGAGTGGATATTAAAGCCCACCTCCCCGAACAGATTCACGACATGCTGACGAGTTTTCACGCGGTGATTCGCGCGATCGTGGCTTCGCGCAAAGTCACGATTGCCGCAGTCCGCGGCACTTGCCTGGGCGGGGGCGCGGAACTTGCCGCCGTCTGCGATATGGTTTACACGGCGCGCGATGCCACCTGGGGATTTCCTGAAATCAAGCTGGGGTGCTATCCGCCGGTTGCGGCGGTGGTGCTGGCCACGCTGACAGGCCAGAAGCGTGCGAGCGAGCTAATCCTTACCGGACGCCAGTTCTCGGGGGACGAAGCCGCGGAGATGGGCTTGGCGAACCTATCGGTGGCGGCTGAGGAACTCGAATCGGTGGTTGAGCGGACACTTGGTGACCTCCGCCAACTCAGCCCGGCCGCGCTCGCCAGCGCGAAGAAGGCCATTTACGCGTGGGATGCCATTCACTTTGACAAAGGCCTGGCCCGGGCCGAGAAGATTTACCTGGATGAACTCATCTCGACCGCAGACGCGCGCGAGGGTATCATTGCCTTCCTCGAAAAACGCAACCCGAAATGGACAGGCAAATAGAAAACGGGAAGGCCGGGGTCGGAGCGGAAGCAGGAACGAAGAAGGTGGCGCAGCAGCCTCGCCATTCCCGCCACTTGATGTGCCGCACGCCGTTGTGGGGCGTGGCCGGCTTCCTCGGCTGTGCCTACTTCACGTGGGTTTCCTTTGCCCGCGTCACGCAGAACGATTATGACTGGCCGCACGACCTATGGACCGCCGCGACCTATATCGTGTGGATCCTTCTGCTGGCTGGACTGGCGCTCGACACGCGCTGTTTACGCGAGCGGCTGTTCTTTGGCCTGCTCGTTGTCAATTTTGTGGTCGGCTGTGGGTTGACGCTGTGGCAAAACATTCCATCCGCCGGTGTGCGTACCGCTCGCATTGGAACCGGCGCGCTCTGGGCGCTGGCCGCGCTGGTGAGTCTGACTACGCTAGAAAGGGCGTCAAAGCCGCGGAGGAGTCACTAACAGTTGTCATACTGAGCGAAGCGAAGGATCTCTGTATTTGGCGGCGCAATGTAAAGGTCTTTCCCTTTCGGCTCTGCTCAGGGTCAAGATGACAGCGCAATCTCATATTTCAAACGCTATGGTTTCAAACACTATGGACTTCGAAATCTCTCCGGGGCAGGTCAAGGCGCTGCAGAAGAGCGGAGAAACATTCACGCTGCTCGATGTTCGCGAGTCCTGGGAATACGAAGCCTTGCGCATCGAAGGGGCAAAGCATATTCCGATGGGCGACATTCCGACGCGCGCTCACCAGGAACTCGATCCCGACGATCACATCGTCGTCATGTGCCATCACGGTGTGCGCTCGTTGAGCGTGACCAACTGGCTGCGCCAGCAGGGATACGAAAAAGTTCAATCCATGCGCGGCGGGATCGACGGCTGGGCGCGGACGGTGGATCCGAAAGTGCCGTTGTACTAGGATGATGGCCCGGCCCTCAGGGGCTAAAGCCTGCATTTTTGTGACGCTGAGTGGCACAGCTGAAGCCGTGCTCTTCCCAAAACCACTCATGAACTGGCCGCCGACCACTGACTACCGATCATGATCACCGACTGCCACATCCACATCGGGCCGATCGACCTGTTCAAGCCACATGCGCTCGAATTAATGAAGCGCAAGCGCGCCAACTTCGATGAGATCGCTGAATATTGCCGCTCGCCCAAGGCCTTCCTGAAATATCTCGATCGTTGCGGCGTCGACCGCGCCGCACTGATCAACTACGTTGCGCCGGAAGTGATCGGCTTTACGTCCGAGGTCAATCAGTTTGTCGCCGACTACACGAGGCACGATCCCAAGCGCCTGATCTCCTGTGGCAGCCTGCATCCGCGGCACACCACGAACATCATGGCCGATGTCGAGCACATCCTGCGGCTCGGCCTGCGCATGATCAAGATCCACCCGCCGCATCAACTGCTGTTTCCGAACGACTATCTGAACGGAGTGAAGGAACTCGAAATCATCTACCGGGCGGCCGAGGCGAATGGAATCCCAGTTATGTTCCACACCGGGACGTCGATTTTCCCCGGTGCGCGCAACAAATACGGCGACCCGATCTATGTTGACGATGTCGCCGTTGATTTCCCCAAGCTCAAAATTCTGCTGGCTCACGGCGGCCGGCCGCTCTGGATGCACACCGCTTTTTTTCTCGTCCGGCGGCATGCGAACGTCCATCTCGACATCAGCGGCATTCCACCGAAAACACTGCTGAAGTATTTTCCGCGGCTGGATGAGATTGCGCACAAGACGCTGTTTGGTACCGACTGGCCGGGGCCAGGGGTTCCGGACGTCAAGCAGAATCTTGAGGAATTCAAAGCTCTGCCCATGAGTGAAGCGATGCGCGAGCAGATTCTGAGCAAGACGGCGGCGGCGCTTTGGCCGGAATAGGTTCCACGATTTCGAGCTAAGCCCGCTCGCCAAGGAACTGAACGGCCGGAACACTCTTCCAGCGATAGTCTTCTACTAAGGTCTTCTACGGTAGACTATGTTTCCCCGGTGGATTCGCTGGGAGTGTCGTTTGGAAGCCATGAGATCTTTATCGTTAGCCATCGCAGCCTTTCTTACCCTGCTGCAGATTGTCTATGCGCAAGCTGCCGGTGAAACGGTGCAGCCGAAGCCATCGGCTTTCGAGCAAAAGCTGCGTGAGGCGCGTTACGACCTGCGCATCGAGAATGGCAAGTTCGTCGGCAGCGCAGCTCCCGTGCTGGAGGGCGCCATCGCCAATGCGCGGTACGTGCTCATTGGCGAAGACCACTTTACCCGCGAGATTCCTGAATTCGCGACTGCGGTCTGCGATGTCATGGCTCCCCAGGGGCTATCGGATCTGGTTGTCGAGGTCGGGCCACAGGTTGCGGAGTTTGTCTCCTCCACATTTGGCAAGCCCGATCGACTGTCGCGCATGGCGGCACTCACGCAGCAATACCCGGACAGCGTCGTTTTTCTCAACCTCCGGCAGGAAAATGATCTGGCAGCGCATTGCGCGCAAGTCGCTCATACCCCTCATTTTTACCTTTGGGGTCTTGATCAGGAGTATCTGGGCTCAGCGGGCTGGCTACTGGACCAGATTCTGGCCACGCATCCTGGCCCGGCGGCAACCACGGCCATCATGAGACTGAAAGGCGAGGAACAGCAGGACGCCCTTGGCGCCAAAGAGACAGGCGATGTGCACAAGCTTTTCCTGCTCGTAGCCCCTGATTCCGAACTCGCGGAAGTTGCCGCCGTGCTGCAGCGCGATGGAAACTCTGTCGCGAATGCACTGTTCCGGGAATTGATTGAAAGTCACGAGATTTATTCCAAGTTCGCGCAAGACTGGCGCGCATCGAACAACCAGCGCGCCCGGCTTCTCAAACGTAACTTCCGGATGGATATTGAGAAAGCTGATGCCGGCGCTCTTCAGGGCGACCATATGCAGAAAGATCATCCGCAGAAAGTGCTGGTGAAATTCGGCGAATGGCACCTCTACAAGGGCTTTAACCCACTTCCCCAGCGTGATCTCGGCAACTACATCGCCGAGGTGGCGGATGCGCAAGGAAGCACGTCGTTGCATATTTGTGTTTTGGGAGCCAAGGGCACACGCAGGGTTGACGGAGGCTACGAGCGCCCGGCTAAGCTTCAGAAATTCGTTATGATGGACGAAAACAACTACAGCTGGCTAAAACCAGCGATTGCAAACCAGATTCCAAATGCCTGGACGTTATACGATCTCCGTAAGCTGCGCTTCACCGAAGCGGCCCCGGTAGATCCCGGCATGGAGCGGCTGGTTTACGGGTATGATCTTCTGGTCATCGTTCCAGAGTTGACTCCAGCCGACCCAGTCCAGTGACGTGCAAACTACGCGGCTTCCTCAAGCAGGCGCTGTTCTACCAGACATCAGTACAATAGGAACAGGATAATGCGACGGGTCTATCTCGATAACAGCGCGACTACTCCGGTGCTTCCCGAGGTCATGGAGGCCATGCGGCCCTACTTTGGCGAGCACTTTGGCAACGCGTCCTCCATCCATCATCATGGACAGGAAACGCGGGCCGCCGTCGAGCGCGCGCGTGAATCTGTGGGCGCGCTACTGGGCTGCCGCGCCTCCGAGGTCGTGTTTACCAGCGGCGGTACGGAAGGCGACAATCTCGCGATATTTGGGCTGGCAAATTTCGGGCCGGGGCCGGGCGATCACGTCATCACCTCGACCATCGAACATCACGCCGTGCTCAACGCCTGCAAGCATCTGGCAATAAAGGGGTGCGAAGTTACCTACATTCCGGTGGATGGCCGCGGCCTGGTCGATCCGGCGAACGTGAAGCGCGCGATCCGGCCGAATACAAAGTTGATCACCATCATGCTCGCCAACAACGAGACCGGCGTTTTGCAACCGGTCGCAGAAATTGGAAAGATCGCCGCCGAAGCCGACGTTTACTTTCACACCGACGCCGTGCAAGCTGCGGGGAAGATTCCAATCGATGTCAACAAAATCGGGTGTGACCTGCTGACCATCTCTGGCCACAAGCTTCACGGGCCGCAGGGGGTGGGCGCGCTTTATGTCCGAAAGGGAACTCAGCTTGAGCCCATGCTCTATGGCGGGAGCCACGAACGCTCGCGCCGCGCCGGGACGGAGAACGTTCCCGGCATCGTAGGGTTAGGCAAGGCGGCCGAGTTGGCCATCGCCGGCTTCGAGCGTGGCGACGATTTGAGGATGGCCGCTGCGCGTGACCGTCTGGAAAGGGAACTGATCGAGATCGAAGCCACTGGCCTAAACGGCGAAGGCGCGCCGCGTGTGCCGAATACGACCAACATTTATTTCGATGGCATCGACGGCGAGGCGCTGGTCATCGCGCTGGATTTGAAGGGGCTGGCAGTCTCGACCGGCGCGGCGTGTTCTTCCGGAGCGATCGAGCCGTCACACGTGCTGATCGCGATGGGGCTCCGGCCCGACCGCGCGAAAGCCAGTATTCGCTTTAGTCTGGGCAAGCAAAATACACCCGAGGATGCAGGCTTCGCGCTAGGCCTGATTCCGGAGACGGTCGGGCGGTTGCGAGAACTTAGCCCCGTTTACCGGTCCGTCATATCGAAATGAGGGTCTCGCAGTTTGAGTAATCGGGACCAAAATCGGCAATTTCGCGATGCCGTGCGCGAGATTGAGCGAATTCTTGGCCGTCAGCTCACAGATAGCGAATGGGATCAGTTGCATCGCGAAGTCTCTGGAATGGGATACAGCTATGGCACGATAGTACAGGTCGGCCTGGCTATGTTTGGGTAGACTCAATATGAAGGATACAGTGGTCGATATCCGTCAATACTTTCAACCTGTGTTTCGAACCGCACCTTGGAAGGTCAAGCTGGGCGTTGGCAGCTTTCTGACTTTTGAATTCGGTCCACGCGTTCGTGCCCACGGCCACGTGCGCGGGCAATGGCATCTTTGGATTTACTTGTCGAATTGGAAATTGTTTCGCGGTAACCGCCAATTAGTCGACTCAGATGCCGATCGCAAGCTGATAGCGGTCTCGACCCGGCGGCTCGAAGAAAAGGCGCTGACCAACCTCGACTTTAACGCTCACACTCAAGAGACGACCTTTTTTTTCGACGATTTTCGGTTGGTGGTTTCTCCCGCCGATTATCTTGACCGCCCCGACGATCGCGATAACTATTGGATGTTTTTCATGCCGGAAAACGAAGTGCTAGTGGCCGGCCCGGCTGGAATCCGTGTGGAACAAGGCGATGCTCCTCAATCTTCTATAGACGAAAAGAAGCAAGAAATAAAAAATTCAGGAAACTGACGTACAAAGGCAGATTAGGTTGAAGGATTAGCATTGTTGGAAGCCCCTACCACCGCGGTCGCTATGTCGGGAGGAGTCGACTCCTCAACCGTTGCGGCCATGCTGCGTGCCGAAGGGCGCAACGTCATCGGCCTGACCATGCAACTCTGGAACCAGCGCCGCCTTGCCGGACACGAAGGCATGCCCGAATCCGTGCAGGGCCGCTGCTGTTCGATCGACGACGTCTACGATGCTCGCCGCGTTGCCGAGACCCTTGGTATCCCTTACTACGTGGTCAATCACGAAGAGCGTTTTGAGCGCGATGTAGTGCGGCCGTTTGTCGAGGAATATCTTGCCGGGCGAACGCCGATCCCCTGCAGTCTCTGCAACAATCACTTGAAGTTTGACCAGCTTCTGATTGTGGCGCGGCAAATTGGCGCCGATCAGATTGCCACCGGCCATTATGCCCAAGTCGTCTTTGACGAGCAGATCAACCGCTGGCTGCTGAAGCGCCCAGCCGACAAGTCGAAAGACCAGACTTATTTCCTTTTCGGCCTTACGCAGGAGCAACTGAGCCGCACTCTGTTCCCGCTCGGCGGCATGACCAAGCCGGAGGTGCGCGAACTCGCCCGCAAGCACCACCTCGTGATCGCCGAGAAACCCGACTCGCAGGAAATCTGTTTTGTCCCAGGTGGTGACTACAAGCGCTTTCTCGAAGCCTATCTCACCGAGCAGGGAGACCGGCCGACAGGCGAGATGGTTGGCGGTGAGATGGTGACGACCGACGGCAAGGTGATCGGCGAGCATGCCGGCGTACATAACTTCACCGTCGGCCAGCGCAAGGGACTCGGGGTGGCCACCGGCTCGCCCCTTTACGTGATTCAGATCAAGAACGACACGCGGCAAGTGGTGGTCGGCAAGGATGAAGAGCTTTACTCGCGCACTCTCAGCACTCGCCGGGTGAACCTGATTTCAACCGCCGAACTGCACCAACCCATGCGCGTGGCAGTGAAGATTCGCCACAAACATCAACCCGCGCCGGCCATGATTGAATCCGCCGGTCCAGATGAAGTCCGAGTTACCTTCGACGAACGCCAGCGCGCCCTCACCCCCGGCCAGGCCGCCGTTTTCTACGATGGCGACATCGTCGTCGGCGGCGGCTGGATCGAAGGCTCCCCGCAGTAAATACTTGCTGGTGGAGAGTCGCGCGTCCCCGCCCGGCGGACGTGCAAGAGGTCCGTCCCGTCGCCGTATAATTACTGCGAATCAGTTACCGGCGAGTACCTTTGTCCGAATTTATGGCACCTTCGTGGCCTAGACCTGCCGATAGAGTGAGGTTAAGGTTGGTTCACGGCGGCACCTTCGTAGTCACTCCCCGTATAAGGTCCGGCGTGGGGAGCGATTCTATGAAAATCTGGCATCTGTGTTACGCGGCATTGGGGATTGCGGTGGCGCGCTGGGTTTTTAAGCGTCAACCAATGGCGGTAACCGATCCGATCGCCCGTTTTCGTACCTCTGGCCTGCTGTAAGTAGCGATTGATGTTAACGATTGATGAGGGCATGGGCGCGCCCCGTTGCGCGTCGCTTCGATCTGAGCGCGTCCATGTCCCTTTCACCATGCCCCTTTCCCATCCCCGGAAGTACTAGCACTACCGTGTCCCTTCGGTAACTTCTTTTCCTCTCCGGCTCGCCTAAACTTTCTATATGGACCGCTGAGCGCGAACGTGCCTCTCAGCGACCGAAATCATGCGATCCCGATTCCCCAGCTTGCGGTTGGTCGCGCCCGTCGTGCTGCTCGTCGTGTTTCTCGCGCCCTTGCCCGCTTCGGCCCAGGACGACACCCCTTCGCTCGGCGACCTCGCCCGCAACCTGCGCAAGAACAAAGTGCAGCAGCAGCCCCAACAGCAGCCGGACGCAGCCCGCACGGTAATCGATAACGACAATCTGGCCCAGGTCATGGAGGACGCCAAGAACGCAAGGCCGGTCAAAGAAGACAAGACCGTGTTTTCTATTGATACGGCCAGCAATACCCTCAAAGTATCGTCACCCGACGTAACCTGCAGTCTGTCTTTCAACGCCCGGGCAAGTTCGCTGCTGATCAAGCCCGTGCTGATCGAGGACTTGCCGCTCACCGAGTTGCTCAAGCTCGACGGCCCCGGCTCCATTCAAGATGAAAGCCTGCAACTGCAAGTTTTCAATGGAACGGACTGGGACATTCGTGAAATCACCGTTGGCCTGACGCTCGAACGCAAGCCCGGAGAGGATGCGGAAGCGGCCGCGCGTGCGCGTGTAATTCCGGCCGCCCAAGGCCTGGCGCCAGTCGCCGTCGAGCGGCGTTCCGACGTAACTCTTCTCTACCACCTTAAAGCCGAGGCCAAGCCCTTCAGCACAACCGCGTTTCACGAAAATATCGGGATCACCCCCGGTCCCGACGAAGACTGGCGATGGTCGATTGTAGAAGCCAAGGGGATCCGGCCTGCGCAGAAGTAGCCGGCGCCCGCTTCGCTGCGAGATCCGATGCCAACTGCGCAGTGCTACCGCGATGTGACCGGGATAATTTCGGATGTAAGTCCCGGACGGAAATGTTACGAAAAGCGCGCGAAAGGCAAACGTTCTCAGCGATAAAGGGGGAACGTTGTTTTGGACAGGGCAGAATGGTAGTCTAACGAAGTTGAGCGGGAGTAGTTCAGCGGTAGAACGCCAGCTTCCCAAGCTGGATGTCACGGGTTCGATCCCCGTCTCCCGCTCCAAACCTTGATTGATTCAAATTGCGGAAATCGAAATTTACTTGGCGGTGCTCGATGAAGCCGACATGGAATGCAATTGAACGAGGCCGATTCCCAGGCCCCCCACGGCGCCCGCGAGCAGCCCCAGCAGGATCAGCATAGGCACGCTCTCAAGCAGATTTTTCTTACGAACTGTCGCCATTCTGTGTTCTCCACTCAGCATTTTGTTCCTTTCATCATTTTACCATCCGCAATTCCATTACCCGATTACCGAGGTACCGTAAACGCTTGTGGCGGCGGGAGATGCCGGAAAAGGCCATGCGGTCACGGGCGACGGAACCACGGGCGATGGTATAAAGTTTTTCACCTAAAAGGGAAACCGTCGCGGGAGTAGGCTGGCGGTGATCGACCGCCAGCCTGCCTCGACGAAAGCCGGCTGCCACCCCTATGATAAGGGGAAATTACTTCGAGGTGAATTGATGACAGAACCAAGTTACGAAGAATTGAAAGCTCGCCTGGCCGATCTGGAAAAGCAGGTGGAAACGAAGAAGAGAAGCGGGGCGATAGAGTTCCGCGTGAGCGAGAAGGGCGGCGTCAGCGTGTATGGACTCGGCCGTTTTCCGGTGACGCTCTACTATGAACAGTGGACGAAGCTGCTCGACGCTGTCCCCGATCTTAGGGTTTTCATCGAAGAGAATAAGAGCAAGCTGAAGCTGAAGCAGGGCTAGCAGCCGTAGTGCAAGAACGATTCGTATCAGGGCATGCCTTCAGGCATGCCGGAAGCATTGCATGATGAGAGCGCCTTCCGGCGCTGAGGCCGGAGCGTGATGTTGCACGACGGTCTCCAAGGCTTGTGCGGGGGAGCGATTTGTGTCCGCCGAAGACATTCTGAGCCAGCCGCAGCCGCCACCCGATGAGCGGGTAACGTATGGCGCCGACGCGAATCAGTTTCTCGAAGTGCGTCTGCCGCATACGAAGGGACCGCACTCCGTTCTGTTGAATATCCACGGTGGCTATTGGCGCGCGAGGTATGACCGCGCGCACGCCGGACACCTGTGCGAAGCGCTGCGAGTGGCCGGCGTCGCAACGTTCAACATCGAATACCGGCGAGTCGGCAATGCTGGTGGCGGATGGCCCGGAACGTTTGAGGACATCCGGTCAGCCTGCCGGTTCGTTCAGCAGGAGCATTCCCGATTTCACCTGGACCTGGACAGCGTGGTGGTGATGGGACACTCCGCGGGCGGGCAGCTTGCCCTGTGTCTGGCGGCGCATGAGACGTCGATCCGTCGGGCAATTTCGTTGGCTGGAGTGGTTGACTTGAAGAAAGGTTACGCGTTGCATCTGAGCAACGACGCCGTGGCGGAGTTTCTGGGAGGCAAGCCGGACGCGGTGCCCGAGCACTACCGGGAAGCCGATCCGATGGAGCTCAGCATACCGCATGCCCGGCAGTGGCTGCTCCACGGCACCGAAGATGACATCGTGCCGCCCGAGTTCAGCCGCGATTATGCCATGCAGAAAAAGAATGCGGGCGAATCGGTCCAGTTGCTGGAGATTCCGCACGCTGGCCATTTCGAATTGATCGATCCCGCCTCGGAGGCCTTCAGGCAAGTTACCAGTACGGTGCTGGCCGCGGTGGCCCGACACGACTGATTGCGTTGCAGACAGCCAGCAAGGATTTTGCTTCGATTCTTTTTCGAATTTTCGGCAACGATTATTACTGCTTAGCCTTCGGCGCAGCCTCTGTTTTTTGTTGCTGCTGCTTCTGCATGTCCTCCGTCCACGGCGGAACCACTCCGATGAAACGCGCATAGGCAATCAACTGGCCCAGGTGTTCGGCAGCGTGGCGGGTGATAAACAGGAGCACGCCCCGTTCGGCGTTCTTGCCGCCGAACCAGTCCAGGCTCTTGTCGAGGTCGGCGTCGGACATAGCCGTGATCGCCTTGCGGGCATGGGCGAATGAGTCCTTGAGGGTGGCGATAACTTTGGTCTTGTCGGTGGTAGACTTCTCGAATCCTTTCACATCGAACCCGGGCGGCGGAGGTGCCCCAACCAGCTTATAGACGTTGTAGTTGGCCGCCGAGACGTGCAGAAAAACTTCGGCGAAGGAGCGCACATCGGGCGTCGGACGCCAAGGGTATTTATCAGCAGGGATGGCCTCCGCCAGACGCAGGAACTTGTCCTCCTGGATCATGACCTCGGCCAGAACCTCGGATCGATACCCCGAGACCCGCGGAGTACCGTCCTTATAGGAATTGACTTGGGCGTGGATAGCGGTTGCCGCACCGACGAGCGCCAGCAGACACCCAGCCAAGAGACTGCTTTTCACATGAGTTTCTCCTTTTCGGGATTCGAAAGCTCAAGCCGATTTTCGGCGCAAATCCCGGTGGGAAGTAATATGGTGCGCCCGGAGAGAATCGAACTCCCAACCTCTTGGTTCGTAGCCAAGCACTCTATCCAATTGAGCTACGGGCGCATCGTGGCGGATTTGCGTCTCTGGATTATAGCGGAAACAGAAGCGTTTCGCCGAACCTGCCCGCCGAAAACTTCGTCCCAAACGCTGGGCGCGGGTGCGATTTTGCGCTTTCCGATTCACGCCAAACCCCGCACTGGCTGTGGAAATCGGTGACCCGCCATGTAAAGCAATTGTAAATTTAGAGTAAAAGTTTCCGGCGTCACGCAAAACCTACCCGGCGCCGCGTTCTACCTATACATGTTGGCAATGCCTTAGCAATGGCACGCGACATGCTCCTCCTTGGGGCAGACGAAGTGGCGCGCAACGGGGCATTTGGGAAAATACTTCGGCCAGAGGTCTTTCCGAATGCCCCTTTGCAAATCTTCCGTTTGACGTCGAAATTTGACGCCGAGGTGCACTCCGTTCCGTTTCCCGGCCCTCCCCCCGAGAGTCCTCCTGGAAAACGAGGGCTAGCCGCGAAACGGACGGAGTGCCGGGTGATCCCTCCGCAGCTACCGCCGGAAACCTCAGGCGAGACCCCTCAGGCGAGAACCAGTTGCTCCCGCACGTCGATACCGGCCTCACGCAGCAACTTCGCTACCGAGTCGCCCTTCAAGCGCGAAGCGTCGAACAGCACGCGCACCGTCCGCTCTTTCTCGTTGAACCGGATCCGCTGGATGCCATAGACCTCGCGGACACTGTCAATGGCGCGCAACTCAGCTTCTCCCGGCGGAGTCTGGTAGCGGTAGGCGGCTTCAAGGTAGGTCATTTCATTTCTCCCCAGGCAACAGGTTCGAGGATTACTCTTTGGGTATCTAATATAAGTATCTAATAACGGCTGGATTCCGCCAAGCGCGATCTGCTCGTCTAGACTATGGACCACCTCGACCCCGTCGACATCCCGAACTCCGCACAGTCCTCCGCCAAGGCGCAGCAGAAAGACCCCGTCTGCGGGATGGATGTGAATCCGGCCGCCGCACGTTTCAAGACGCTGTACAGCGGGAAAGAATATTTCTTCTGCGGCGCCGGTTGCCTGGCGAAGTTCCAGGCGAATCCCGAGAAGATTCTGTCCTCCGCGCCCAAGCCAATGACGATGGCATCGGGACTGGTGTCTCTAGGTGCTCCTCCGAGCCTGATCATGCCAACGCTGAGCAAGTCGGCTGCAAGTTCTCAGCAGACAGGCGGACTCGGCAAGGACACTCAGGCCTACGTTTGCCCGATGTGCCCAGAGGTACGGCAAGTCGGGCCGGGCCCGTGTCCGAAGTGTGGAATGGCGCTTGATCCCGAGTCGCCGCCGCTGGCCGCGACTAGGACGACGACCGAATACACCTGCCCGATGCATTCCGAGGTCGTGCGAGCCCAGCCGGGGAGTTGTCCGATTTGCGGCATGGCACTGGAGCCGCGCACCGTGACGCTCGAAGAAGACAATCCCGAACTGCGCGACATGACGAGGCGGTTCTGGATCAGTCTGACGCTGACCGCGCCGCTCTTGGCGATTGCCATGGGCAGCATGCTCTCACCTCATCTTTTCATGGCGTCGCCGTGGAACTGGGGTTTGCCGTGGCTCGAACTGCTGCTCGCCTCGCCAGTGGTCCTCTGGGGCGGCTGGCCATTCTTCGAGCGCGGATGGGCGTCGCTGGTAAATCGCAGCACCAACATGTTCACTCTGATTGCAATGGGCACTGGTGTCGCCTATGGGTTCAGCCTGGTAGCAACACTATTCCCGCAGATTTTTCCGTCGTCGTTCCGCAGCATGGGCGACCGCCCGGACGTTTACTTCGAAGCGGCGGCGGCGATTGTGACGCTCGTATTGCTGGGGCAGGTACTGGAGCTCCGCGCACGCAGCCAGACATCGAGCGCGATTCGCGCTCTGCTCGATCTAAGCCCGAAGATGGCGCGGCTAATCAAAGGAGACGGTTCGGAGCACGATGTCCCTCTCGAAGAAGTGAAGCCCGGAGATCGGTTGCGCGTCCGTCCGGGAGAGAAGATTCCGGTCGATGGCGTTGTGCTCGATGGATTGAGCGCCGTGGATGAATCGATGATCACGGGAGAGCCGCTGCCGGTGAAGAAAACGGCCGGGTCCAGGGTGATCGGTGCGACCGTCAATCGCATGGGAGCATTCGTGATGCGAGCCGAGCGCGTCGGCAGCGAAACCATGCTGGCGCAGATCGTGCAGATGGTCAGCCAGGCACAGCGCACGCGCGCCCCGATCCAACGGCTGGCGGATAAAGTAGCCGGGTGGTTTGTTCCGGCGGTGATCGCGATTGCGGTGGTGACATTCATTATGTGGGTAGCGTTCGGACCAGAGCCGCGTTTCGCGCATGCCATCGTGAACGCCGTGGCCGTGCTGATCATCGCGTGTCCGTGCGCGCTGGGACTGGCGACGCCGATGGCGATCATGGTCGGTACCGGACGCGGCGCACATGCGGGCGTGCTCATCAAGAATGCCGAAGCGCTGGAGACTCTCGAAAAGGTGGACACCATTGTCTTCGATAAGACCGGAACCCTGACCGAAGGCAAACCGAAGGTGGTATCAGTCGTCTCGATGGCACAGATTTCAGAGAACGAGCTTCTGCGGCTGGCAGCGAGTCTGGAGCGCGCCAGCGAGCATCCACTGGGTGCTGCGGTTATCACGAAGGCGAATGAAGAAAAGCTCAGCTTGAGCGAGCCCATCAATTTTCAATCTGTTCCGGGCCAGGGAGTGAGAGGGACTGTGGAGGGCCAGAGACTTGCAGTTGGCAACGCTCTCCTGATGAAACATGTCGCGGCATTCGCAGAAAAACATGCGGTGGGAGCTCTTCAACCCGCTGGCTCTTCCACAATTCATGTGGCGGTCAACGATCAGTATGTTGGCTCCATCGCCGTTGCGGATCCACTCAAGAACTCGACGTCTAAGGCGTTGCGCGAACTGAAAGTCCAGGGAATCCGGTTGCTGATGCTCACTGGCGACAATCAGGCGACGGCTCAAGAATTGGCGCGGAGCCTAGGAATCAAAGACTTCAAAGCCGAGGTTCTGCCGGCGCAAAAAGCCGAGATCGTGAAGAGTCTGCAGAACGAGGGCCGCGTAGTTGCCATGGCGGGCGACGGCATCAACGACGCGCCCGCGCTGGCGCAAGCGCAAGTCGGAATCGCCATGGGCACCGGAACCGACATCGCGATGGAAAGTGGCAGCATCACGCTGCTTAAAGGAGACCTTGAAGGAATTCTGCGGGCACGGAAATTGAGCCAGGCAACGATGCGCAACATCCGGCAGAACCTGTTCTTCGCGTTTCTCTACAACTCAATTGGAGTGCCGATTGCCGCAGGCGTGCTGTATCCGGTGTTCGGATTGTTGCTCAGCCCGATTCTGGCCGCAGCGGCGATGAGCCTTAGTTCGGTGTCGGTGATTACGAACTCACTGCGATTGCGAAAGGTGAAACTGTAGGTCTCCCCAACTAATTCTCCGCCCCGGCACCATGTTTCTGACGGCATACCTTGCACTCGGTGGCCGGTTCAGAGTTGTCCACGCGATGCTTCACGGGCTTCAAAGTACGCAGGTAAGCAAACATGGCTTTCAAGTCACCGTCAGTCAGATTCGTGTAGACCATGACTGGCATGATAGGACTCAGCGGTCTCGCCCGGACATATCCGCTGTGGAGAACCTGCAGAAAAAGAGCTTCGTCGTAATACGGAATTCCTGTGGCATCCGGGGTAAGGTTCGCGCTCGCGACATTTCCCCACGGGCCGGGAAAGGTCGTCCCGCCGGCAAACTCCAGGCCGGGCAGGTTTTCACCCTTTACCTGCGGAGTGTGACAGTCGATGCAGCCTGCCAAATCGACCAGATGCGATCCGCTTTTGACCGGATCAGACGTGTCCGCATCGCCGACTGGCGAGGTGACAGGCTCGGGCACGCTGCGGATCAGATACTTTACCGGGAAGATGATCTCAGTCTTCGGCAGTTCGCGGCGCACCGCCGGCAGTGATCGCAAGTACACGATAACGGACGCCAGATCCTCATCCGACATTTCCCGGTAATGCGGGTAGGGCATTATGGGAAAAAGCGCCCGGCCGTCGTGTCCAATGCCCTCGCGAATCGAGCGGGCGAGTTGATCGTCCGTCCAGTTGCCAGCCCCAGTTTCGAGATCAGGCGTAAGGTTGGGCGCGACGATGCGCCCTGGGAGATCGTTGTACGGCAGAACCTCTCCTGCACCTTCCGAGCCCGGTATGATGGGTGTCCCCGGAGCAGACCAATCATGAGGGGAATGGCAATACACGCAGCCGCTCAGAGCCGTAGCGATATATCGCCCTCGCGCCAGGCGCTGCGGCGTACGTTCAAAAGTGCGGCGTGTGAGCGGACGCGCTTTCGGCCCGATGAACGGACGCCACCCGATGGTCAGAGTGACGGCAATCGCCAGAACGGCGGCGAGCGCGACACCCCCGATCAGCAACCATTTCCCCAGCCGCCTCATAGCTGCTCCTCCGTAGCCGTTGCAGTTACAAGTAGATCAACGCTGAGTAATTCACAGTTTGCTCAAATAATCCGTGACTTCTGGGCTAGTCCAGTCCACGGGGCCGATAAATTTGCGGCGGATGACTCCGTTACGGTCGATCACGTAGGTTTCCGGCCAGCCAAATGTGCCGTAGAGCCTAGCCGCTTTCTGCGACTCATCCCGCACGGTGACCATGTTGACGCTGTAGTCTTTGAGGAACTTATGGTACGCCGCATCGTCCGCGTCAATACTGACGGCGAGTACTACCACGCCTTTGTCTTTGAAACGAGTCTGCATCTGGACCAGCGACGGGGTCTCCTCGACACACGGCGGACACCACGTCGCCCAGAAATTCAGCAGCACAACCTGCCCGCGAAACTGGCTGAGCGTGACTTTGTGGTCGGAATCCTGCACGGTGAAGTCCGGGGCATTCGAGCCGATGCGGGCGGGATGGCTCCCGCTGTAGCATCCAATCAGGGCAGACAGCAATCCAACGGCTAGGAGCGTGGCAGCAAGCGTTCGTCTCACATCGTTATAATAACGAAAAACTGATGGATAGTTCACGCCCAGCCGCGGTGCCCGAGTTTCCGATTGCCCAGGCCTCGATCCCTGAGGTTTCGATAATCGTCCCGGCCCGGAACGAAGAAGCCAACATCGGCGACTGCCTAAAGTCACTGACGGCCCAGACCGGCGTGGCTTTCGAGATCATCGTGGTCGACGACGGCTCCGCGGATCGCACGCCAGAAATCGTGCATAGTTTTGCCCGCGTGCGGGGGATTTCCCCGGAGCCTCTGTCCTGGCAAGGCACAGGGAAGAACCTAACAACAAAGACCTGGACGGGGAAGAATAACGCGGTAATTGCCGCAGCCAAAAAGGCGTGCTCGCCATGGCTGTTGTTCACCGACGCGGATACTGTGCATCAGCCCGGATCGCTGGCGCGGGCTCTAACGGAGGCGAAGACAGAGCGGGCTGATTTGTTGTCGTACTCGCCCGAGCAGGTGGTCGTGACCTTCGCCGAGCGAGCCGTGATGCCCGTAATCTTCGCAGAATTGGCGACGCAGTATCCGCCCCAGAAAGTACGCGACCAGACTTCGGAAGTCATAGCCGCGAATGGCCAATATATTCTTGTCCGCCGCGAAGCCTACGACGCTGTCGGCGGTCACGCCGCAGTGGCCACAGAAATTCTTGAGGACGTTGCGCTGGCGCAGCTGTTCCGCGATGCAGGCAAGCGCCTGTACTTCCGTTATGGCGGAGACGCCGTGCGCACCCGCATGTACCGCAACTGGGCTCAGCTTCGCGAAGGCTGGACGAAGAACCTCGCACTCTTGTTCCCTCAACCCGAGCGATTGGCGATGCAGAGCTTGTTCTGGTGGCTCGCCGCGTGGTTGACGCTCGGCGTCGCCGTGTCTGGCGCAGCCGGCCATCACTTCGCGTGGATTGCATTCGCCGCTATTTGGCTGTTCGTGTACCGGCGAATTCGCACCGCACACTTCGCCACCGAGAATAACCTGATCGCCATCGCCTGCGGCCTGCCGATGTTCGCTTATCTGCTGCTGCGCTCGAAGCAGGCCCACGCGAAAGGGCTGGTGTGGTGGAAGGGCCGTGCCTACTATGTTGGCACGCCAGGCGGACGTGCTCCTGCCGACATGCAAACGGCAAGAGCAATTCCACGAATTGAGAATTAAGGATCAAGAACGGAGAGCTGACAGCTGACAGCTGAGAGCTTTTTCTATGGTCTATCTCACACGCAAAGCGGAATTTTCCGCATCGCACTACTATCACAACCCGGAATTCACTCCGGAAGAGAACCAGCGAATCTTCGGCAAGTGCAATAATCCGAACGGGCACGGGCACAACTACACCCTGGAAGTCACGGTGAAGGGCGCCGTCGATCCGAAGTCCGGATTCGTAGTCGACCTGAAGCGACTAAAGGACGTCATGAGCAGGGAAGTGCTCGACGCGCTCGACCATCGCTTCCTGAACAAGGAGGTGCCCGAGTTCCTCACCAGGATCCCAACGACCGAGAACCTCGCCATCGCCATCTGGCAGCGTCTCGTGCCGAAACTCAATGCGGCGCAGTTGCATCGCGTGCGCGTCTATGAAACGCCGGACCTGTTTGTCGATTTTTACGGGGAAGCATGAAGGCGCACCTGACCCGCCGCTACATGTTTTCGGCGTCGCACCGCTTGCATAGCGACGAAATGTCGGAGGAAGAAAACCGCGCGACCTACGGCAAGTGTAATAATCCCTACGGGCACGGGCACAATTACATGCTCGAAGTCACCGTCAGCGGACCGGTCGACGACCAGACCGGTATGGTCTGCAATCTGGTCGATCTCGATGGCTTCGTGCACAACGAGATCGTCGAACATTACGACCACCAGAATCTGAACCTGCTGTCAGAATTTGTCGACAATGTTCCGACCACGGAGAATCTGTGCATCGCAATCTACGATATTGTGAAGCGCGGCTTCCGTAAGGCTCATCTAGAGAAGGTACGGATTGAAGAGACGATGATGAACTCGTTTGAATATGCGGGAGAAAACGGTCGCCCAACGACCAAGACGCTATGAAATCAACCACGGTACCAGCCACCCTGACCAGTGCCACCTACGAAGAACTGGTGCGCGAAATGATTGTCCGCCTCGGCGAAGATCCCGATCGCGAAGGTCTTTCGCGCACGCCCGCGCGCGTCGAGAAGGCCATGCAGTTTCTCGTCAAGGGCTACAAGGAAGATCCCGCAGTGCTTTTGCGCGGGGCGCTGTACACCGTCAGCTATGACGAGATGGTGATCGTGAAAGACGTCGAGATGTTCAGCCTGTGCGAGCACCACCTGTTGCCGTTTTTTGGCAAGGTGCACGTAGCGTATATCCCGAACGGAAAAGTGATCGGCCTGAGCAAAATACCTCGCCTCATCGACGCCTTCTCGCGCCGTTTACAAATCCAGGAGCGGCTGACCACGCAAATTGCGGAGGCGATCCAGAGCGCCATCGAACCGCAGGGCGTCGGGGTGGTCATCGAGGCGCGGCATCTGTGCATGATGATGCGTGGCGTCGAGAAACAGCATTCGTCGGCTGTAACTTCTTCCATGCTCGGCAGCTTCCGCAGCGAAGAGGAAACCCGAACCGAGTTCCTGTCGCTGATCCGCCAAAGATCGAATGGCGTGTGATGGTTGAGCCTCGTGCGGGGACGGCAATGCTCGCGTAGGGACAGCCGCCCTCGGCTGTCCAAGCCGAGTGCAGCTCGGCAGCCATTTCTGAAGTCGCGGACCTTCCTGCTCGTAAGCTGGCGGTAATTGCAATAAGTTGAAAAATGCCGAATGCCGAAACGCAAACCCACTAGCGAACCCACACTCTCCGGCCGCCTCGCCCTCATCACCGGCGCTAACCGTGGCATCGGTCTCGCCATCGCCCGTGCACTGGCGGGTGAGGGATGCAATCTGATCATCACCGGCCGCGACGCGCGTGCCCTAGGCAGAGCGCGCCTTGAACTGGACAAGCTGAACGTCGATGTCCTGGCACAGTCCTGCGACGTCCGCAGCCCCGACTCCGTCGATTACCTCTTCACCCTGGTTCGCGGATTGCACCGTCCCCTCGATATCCTGATCAACAACGCAGGCATTGGACATCCCAATCGCACCGTAAGCGAGTTGCCCTATCCCACATGGATGGAAGTGATCGACACCAACCTCAACGGCCTGTTCCTCACGACGCAGGCGGCGCTCGCCGTGATGAAGCGCGGCAGCACAATTGTGAACAATTTGTCGATTGCCGCCGAGCGCGTCTTCCCGGGGTCGGCAGCCTACAATGCGTCGAAGCACGGTGCCCTCGGGTTTACCAACACACTGCGCGAGGAGTTGAGGCCAAAGGGAATTCGCGTGATCGCCCTCATGCCCGGCGCAACCGACACCGCGTTCTGGGACACGCCGTGGCCAAAAGCGCCCAGGGGCAAAATGATGTCCGCCAAAACCGTCGCGCGCACGGTAGTCGATGCACTGCTCTTGCCCGAGAATACAACCGCAGAAGAAGTCGTGGTGATGCCTTCAATCGGAGTACTGTAGGAACAGGCCTCCGGTAGCAGTGACGCCGCCGACTGCCTGAGCATCTAAGGTTGAGGCGTCTTTAACGACTAGCGACTATCGACGAAGAAAAGGCCATGTCCTTCCTCGACTACTGCAAATCGCTGAAACCGGAGCACCGCACGGCTTGGGCCGTAGCCATCGCCGCCGACGTCCTGCAGATCGCGGCGTTTCCACTCTTTGCCGAGGGTGCCTTGTCTCCCGCCGACTCGATCCTGGATCTCATTGTCGCTTACGTGATGATTCGCTTGCTCGGATGGCATTGGGCTTTCTTGCCAACGGCCGCGGCGAAACTCATTCCCGCCGCGGACCTCTTTCCCACCTGGACTGCAGCGGTATGGTTCGTCACCCGGCGGAAAGTAAACGTCGGGGAGCAAGAGGTCTTGCCCCCTGGCCCCGCTCCGGAACCGCGTCGCTGAGAGCCGAGAGCTAACAGCTGAGAGGTGCCTCACCACGTCCCATAACGGTATCGATGCGGCCGCTCCCGGAATATGTTAATCATGACCACGCCTGCGACGAAGCCTCCCACATGCGCCCAGAAAGCGACACCGCCGGAACTCTGGCTGGTTTCGGCAATCGCGGTAGCCGTGCCACTCAGGAAATTCATCACGAACCAGTAGCCGAGCATCAGCCACGCCGGAACGTGAAAGAAGAATATCGGCGGAAACCAGACCAGCACTCGCGCCCGCGGATACAGAATGAAATACGCGCCCAGCACGCCGGCAATCGCGCCGCTCGCGCCAATGCTGGGTACCCGCGAGGCCTGGTTCAGCAGAATGTGCGTAGCGCCTGCCGCCAATCCGCTGATTACGTAAAACACGAGATACGTGAAGTGTCCCAGGTGGTCTTCGACGTTGTCGCCGAAGATCCACAGGAAGAGCATGTTCCCCCCCACGTGTAAGAATGAGGCGTGCAGAAACATCGCAGTGAACAACGGCAGAATGGCCGTATCCAGGCTATCGTAGGAATGTCCGGTCAGTACCGCCAGCGTATGGTGAGGAACCACGCCAAACTCCATCATGAAGGAATTCAGCGCGCGATGGCTGACCGAAAGCTCCCACAGAAAAACCATCACGTTCAGCACGATCAGAAAATAGTTGACGAACGGCGTCGAGAAACTGGGCTGATCGTCACGAAGAGGGATCATTTAATTGGCAATTTGTAATTGGTAATCGGTAATTTGATGCCGATCTCGCCTTTAAATTACCAATTACAAATTACCAGATTACAAATCCTCATGAACGGTGTCGTAATCATCGATAAACCGCCAGGGCTGACGTCGCACGACGTGGTCAACCGCGTGCGCCGAATTCTCGGTCAGCGCGCGGTCGGTCATCTGGGAACCCTTGACCCCGCGGCCACCGGAGTCCTACCAATTGTCCTCGGCAACCTCACGCGCCTGGCGCAGTTCTACGTCCATTCCGAGAAGACTTATGAAGGCGTGATTCGCTTCGGCTTCGCGACCGACACCTACGATGCCGACGGCGAGCCCACGACGCCCGTGCAAGACGTCCATCTCAATTGCGACCAGGTGCGCGCTCTGGCTGCGCAATTTCAGGGCACCATCGAGCAGATGCCGCCGCCATTTTCCGCCAAGAAAATAGCCGGAGTCCCAGCCTACAAACTCGCCCGCAAAAAGCAAGCGGTCGAACTCAAGCCAGTCCAAGTAGAAATTAAAGAATTCGAGATTCTGGACATTGCCGCCGATCGAGCCACCTTCCGCGCGCGCGTGGCCTCAGGTACATACATCAGGTCGGTGGCCCACGAGATAGGCCAGAGGCTGGGCTGCGGCGCACATCTGGCCAGCCTGCGACGCACCGCCGTCGCCGAGTTCGCCATCGAAGATGCGCACTCGCTCGAAGCGTTGGAAACCGCGAGGCAGCAGGGAAGCGCCGAGTCATTTGCACTCACAATGTTTGTCCATCCCAGGAAGTTGGTGCCGCAGTTGCCGTGCGTCACCGCGAATGAGGAAAGCGCCGCTCTAATCCGCAGTGGCCGCGCCGTGAATCTACCGGAAATGTCGCGAGCTCCACAAGTGAAGGTTTTCTACGGCCAACACGACCTGATCGCCATCGCCACCCGAATCGCGGGTACGCTGTTTCATCCGAGCATCGTGTTTCCCGCGTAGTCCGGTGGAGCGACGGGCGCCCTCACCCGTCCGCCCCACATCACCGACGCACAGTGGAATGGGCAGTATACTCAGACGCTTGGGGACCGGTTGAGTCCTCGAAGGAAAGGGAATCCGTGACCTTCGCCAACTGCTATGAAGACGGCGCCCGCGCCGAAGCCTACGCCACGTTGGAGTTTAAGAACACGTACCACTTAGCGTATCGGGACATCCCTGCCATCCTAGGCGAGCATGTTCGCGGCCGCAAAAGTGTGGACTTCGGTTGCGGCACAGGACGGTCTACGCGTTTCCTGCGCCAACTCGGTTTCGAGGTTACGGGAGTTGATATTGCCGAGGACATGGTCCGCAAGGCGCGCGAACTCGACCCCTCCGGCGACTACCAATTGATTCCAGGGGACGACCTAAGCGCATTTCCATCCGGAACTTATGATCTGGTGCTCGCTGCCTTCACCTTCGACAATATCGGGGGCAAGAACAACGACAACAAGGTGCGCATCCTGCAAGACATCGGCCGCCTCCTCAACCCTGACGGAAAGCTCGTAATGATTGTCTCCAGGCCAGAAATTTACACCCACGAGTGGGCGTCGTTTTCGACGAAGGATTTTCCCGAGAACCAACTCGCGAAGTCGGGGGACAAAGTCCGCATCATCGTGACCGATCACGCTGATCGGCGCCCGGTAGAGGACATCCTATGGACCGATGAAGCATACCGCCAAGTTTTCGAAGAAGCCCGGTTACAGCTGCTGCAGAAATACGAGCCGTTGGCGCGGGGAGGCGAACCCTATAGCTGGGTGAGTGAGGTAAAGATTGCGCCGTGGGCCGTGTACGTGGTCGAAGTTGCGTGAAGCGCCAATCGATCGCCAATGTCCGATAACAGGTATTATGTGAAGTAACGCGGAAGCACATCCGCCAACTAACGCTCCAACTGCCCGAGCAACATCCTCAGATGGTCCTGAACAGCCTTCAAAGGCCCCAGCGGAATGATCTCAATGAAACGCTGCGTTCCTCGCTCTCCAGTCCACGCTCTTGAATCCCGTATATCCATGTCACGAGTCCGCTGGACTGATTACCATAGCCCTCTTCCCACGTCTGATAGATCGAAACCCTTTTGATTCGAAACTGGCCAGGTCCAACTATGCCGCGAAATAGCACGGCTGCTCTTCTTCTGATTGCCATCGCTGTCGTCAGGCCACTTCTTCTGAGCCAGACGGTACCACCCGAGCCCAAGCGTGAGCACTTTCAGAATGCGCAGGTACTCTACGGTTGGGCGCAAGACAACCACGGCCAAGGCCTGCGAACCTTCATCACCCGTCCGAACAACGCCACCGGCAAGGTTCCTGTCATCTTCTTCGTGGGCTGGCTGAGCTGTGACACCATGGAATATCCCGACGCCGATACAAAGGACGGTTTCGGAGTTCTCTTGCGCCGACTGATCGAGCAATCCGGCTACGCGACGGTGCGCATGGATAAGCCCGGCGTGGGCGAAAGCCAGGGAGACTGCAGCCAGGCCGACTTCACGGAAGAACTGTCCGGCTATCAGTCCGCATTCGACGCAATGCTCAAGTATGACTTTATCGACCCGGAGAAGATCTTCGTGATCGGCCTCAGCAACGGGGGCGGGACCGCAGCGCTAGTTCCCCGCCAACATCCTGTGTGCGGATACATTGCTGCCAGTTCCTGGGGGCGCACGTGGTACGAGCACATGCTGGAACTGGAACGCCGTCGCCTGATGGAACAGGGCAAATCACCAGCTGAGGTCAACACCGCCGTGAAGGCCTTCGTCGAGTTCTATACTCTGTACCTGATGAAAGGCATGACGCCCGGCCAAATCATCGCCCAACATCCCGAATGGAAAAGTCTCTGGTACGATTCCCCGGACGGCCAGTACGGCCGCCGTGCGGCTTTTTATCAGCAGTTGCAAGCCCTGAACCTGGGCGAAGCTTGGCAGCGCGTCAACCAGCCCGTATTCGTCATTCGCGGCACGGCCGACAGCATCATGAGCCATGCGGATAGCGAGGCCATCGCGCAAATTGTGAACCAGGTCCATCCCGGACACGCCCGCTACCTCGAGATCGATGGTATGACCCACGGCTTTACCGTCAACAATAAGTTCTATGAGGATCTGATTCCGACCATCCTGACCTGGATGAAAGAACAGCTGGAATCTGGCAGATGACGCATTAACTCCGCGCGTGCAGCAGCTCCGCAAGGTCATCGCGAAATCTGTGCAATGCCTCCAGCCGCTCGGTCGTCGCCTCCACGACTTCGCTCTTCGCCTGAAAGACCTTCCGTCCTTCCCTTTCGGTGAGCACGCCCATCACCTCGCCCATGCGCCAGCCGGGCGTGCCTAAAATTTGCAAGCCGTCGACGCCCGGCACAAGCAGCGCGACGCAATTGTCGCGCACCACGCCAATGCACTTGGGATAGCGCTCGAATGTCTGGAGTTCGAATCCCGCCAGGTAAAGCCGCTGGAGCTGTTCGGCGGAATCAGGCATGGAGAAGAACTGTCACTGCCTACATCTTGTACTTGCCGAGGTCATCATCGCCCAGGTCTTCCAGCCACTTGCGGAGTTCCTCACTGTTAACGGCCGGCACGGGGTTATTGGCGGCCTGTTTCGAGTTCTTCAGAACCTCGTCCTCGACAAAGATGGGGCAATCCACGCGCAACGCCAGCGCCAGCGCGTCCGACGGACGCGAGTCGATGCTCACCACGTGGCCTTCCCTTTCCAACCAGATGACGGCGTAGAAAGTGTCGTCCTTCAGTTCCGTGACCACCACTTTGTGGACCAGCGCGTCGAGCCCGGTGAGCACGTTCTTTATCAAGTCGTGCGTCATGGGCCGAGGCGTGTTGACTTTCTCAATTTCGAGCGCGATGGCATTGGCTTCGTACACGCCCACCCAGATGGGAAGCACCGTATCGCTGCCAACGTCCTTGAGCAACACAATCGGCATGTTCGAAACCGGGTCCATCATCAGCCCGCGAATTTTCATTTCAACTTCCATGTGGAACCTCAAACCAACCGAATAACTGATCACGCGGCGCTAGCCGGCCATCTCTCCCACCAAGCTGTTCGGAAAGCTACCCGTAACAAGTACGCGGACGTAGCTCCCAGTCTTAAGTTCAACGCCGTTGGGCACAGTAAAGTTCATCACCTTAATCTGCGAAGTCCGGCCAATCCACTGTCCCCGCGCCGGATTCTTCCCTTCCACCATCACCTCAAGCACTTGCCCAACGTGCCGCTGATTGCGCCGCGCCCCAATCTGCTTCTGCTTGTCATTCAACACCGCCAAACGCCGAGCCTTCTCCGCATCGGGGATCGCGTCATCCAGTCGCAACGCCGGCGTGTTCGGCCGCGGAGAATACTTGAACGTAAACACGCTGTCATACCCAACTTCGTCCATCAACGAAAGCGTCTCCTCAAACTCCCGTTCCGTCTCGCCCGGGAATCCAACAATCAAATCGCTAGTAAGAGATATATCGCGCACCGCCGCCTGAATCCAGGCAATCCGCTCCAGATACTGATCCCGCGAGTAGAGCCGCTGCATGGCATCCAGCACGCGCGTAGATCCGCTCTGGACGGGCAGATGCACATGATCGCAAAGCGCTGGCACGGCATCGATGACGTCGACAATATCGCGTCCAAAATCCCGAGGATGAGAAGTAGTAAACCGCACCCGCCGAATCCCGGACACCGAAGCAACCGCAGCCAGCAATTCAGCAAAGCTCTTAATTCCAGAGGGATCCCGGTAGGAATTCACGTTTTGCCCGAGCAGTTGAATTTCCGTATAGCCCAAGTCGACGAGCTGCCGAGCCTCGTCAAGAACCGAGGAGGAAGTGCGGCTGCGCTCCTTGCCGCGCGTATAAGGCACCACGCAGTAAGCGCAAAACTTGTTGCAACCCTCAATGATCGTGATGTACCCGCGATGAGGATTGGTCCGAGCCGTGAACTCGGTCTCGAAGCACTCGTCAGTCAGCCGATCGTCAAGTCCCGTAACCCGCTGCGACCCGGTCTCCAACTGCACCAGCATCTGCGGAAGATTGCGGTAAGAAGCCGACCCGCAGACCAGCGATACATAAGGAGCGCGCTCAAAAATCTTCTCCCCCTCCTGCTGCGCCACGCACCCCAGGACGCCAAACTGTTTCCCCAGCGCCCAAAACTTCTTATAATCCGCCAGACGGTTAAAGACCTTCTGTTCCGCCTTGTCGCGAATCGAGCAGGTGTTATAAAGCACCAGCCCCGCTTCTTCCACCGTAGGAACCTGCCGATACCCCTGCTGCACAAGCGTCCCGACCACCTTTTCGGAGTCGTGCGCATTCATCTGGCAGCCGAAGGTCTCAAGGTAGAACGTCTTGTCGCCGGTCCCCGACATTGCCCCAGTATAAACCAGGGTCGTGCGAGCGCTAGTGCGTCGCATCCGCATACTTAACCGAGCAGCCATAAGGACGAGTCGCCGCAGTCACGACCTGCTTGCCGGCCATAGCCTGCTCCAGCGCCAGACTGACGTAATTGGTCGCGCCCGGAACGTCGCTGAGCTCGGTTGTCGGTTTGTCGTCAATGGCTCCATCGTAGATCACTACGCCCTGGGGATTAATGACGAACATATGCGGAGATGTCTTGGCGTCGTAAAGATGGCCGATCTCCCCCGTCGGATCAAGCAGCGCAGCGGTAGGAACAGCCTGCATTTTCGCCATGTAGTCGTTCTCTTCGGCGGCAGTCACATACCCCTGCTTGCCTGGTGCGGAAGACAGAATCGTGAACCAAACGACGCCCTGGCCCGTCCACTGCTTTTGCAAACGTTGCATGTTGCCGCTGTTGTATTGTTTGCGCACGTAGGGACATCCGTTGTTGTGCCATTCGAGGACCACATACTTTCCGCGATAGTCCGAGAGGTGAAAGGTCTTGCCGTTGCTGGCCGTGCCGGTGAAATCCGGCGCCGCCTCGCCGACTTTCGCAGCCGAGGCAAGTGGCGGCATTGCGTACACTACCAGAGCAACGAGCATGGGGTAAAGAAGCCTGATGAATAGAGTCGAGCGCTTCATATCCGTGATCCCTCCTTTAAGGATTCTACCGGGTGAATTCCAAGAGCGTAACTTCTGCTCACCGCGCCTGGCTTGCCGACCGGAACGTCAATCAAGTAAGACTGATCCACCAGCGAATGTTCGGGGGAATGTTCGGAGAGCACAAGCACGCCCTTCAGCCGCGCGATCGGTTTGAGAAGCTGATTGGATTTCCGCAACGTCAGCCGGAAGCCAGCGGCTACTGGTGACAGTTTCTGCGGCGCCGCATTTTCAATCTGCGACTCAGCCAGCGGAAAGAACACAGCCTGCGTGACTAGATGACTCGTGTTCAGGTGGCCAATGTTGGCAGTCAGCACGAAAGAATCCCCGACGTCGGTCACACTGAATTTCCAGTTCCCCGGCGCCGGACGCGGCAAAGACTTGCGCGCGGCGGCGAACAAATCGGCAGCGGACAAAGCAACGCTCCGAGCCTCCGGCGCAGGCGGCTGCGCTTTGATGGGGAGAGTGAGCGAGAGTTCTGCCTTGCCCGGAATGCACATCTCGTGGCTGCAGACCAGCAACCTTACCTTGGCGTCGAGCCGAGCCGTCGGCTGCGCTGCCAAGCTGGCCTCCGCATGCATCGGCACGATGAGCAGCACTGCGTCCTCGTAGCCGTAATCCACGATGCTAGAAGTCTCGAAGCGCCGCGGCGTAGGCCATTCGATTGCCCCTGCGCTAAGACCCGCCGGCAGCTGCCACTCCGCGCGAGGCGGTTCGCCCGAATCGCCCGGATTAACCCAATAAATGTGCCAGCCCTTCTCAAGTTGGAAACGCAACCCAACATCGAACGTGCGTCCCGCTTCGATCCCTTGCTTTTCGGCGATAAGTTCCAGCGTGCCGTGCGGAATAGGCGTGCCTGCCGCCCGCGCGCTTGCCGCGCACAGCAGCACAGCAACTCCAAATGTGAGAGCCCGGGCCAAGCTCTTACTTCGCCCGCGCGAGCGTGAACACTTCCTTCATTTCTTTGCCATGATCCAGGAAGGTCCATTCTTCAACGTGGTGATCAGCGTCAGGTTGGGTGAAGGTCACGTGCTGCATGTGTCCATCGCCGGGACCGATATTGGTGCCGTCGAAGAACTCGAAGCTGACCGATTTCGCGTCCGCCGAGATGACCTTCATGCGCGGCTGGTTGCCGGCGCCGCAGTAGTGGGTCATCAGAAGGCGGTCGCCATCCATATGAAACATAGTGATCATGTTTTCCGGACCGTGTCCATGAATCTCGCTCATCAGCGCGGAGCCACCGGCGGTCATGCGAAAGGTCACCTCAACAGGCTGCCCCTGGTTGTTCTTCCCGGCCCAGTTCCCTTCCATTCCCTTCAGCAGGTCGAATGACTTATGCGCATCCGACTGCGCCACAACGAAGCTGGCGGAGAGGACAATAATCATGGTTGCGGCGATGGCGGCGATTTTGCGAACTGAATTGTGAACGAGTTCCATAAATTCCTCCGTATTTATTTGTGCTTGCTGGCTACCATTGTCGAGGCCTTAACTTTACACCTCAAGTTGCGTCAAGAGGAAAATTCGGGTTCCCGCCTCCCAGCTTCTCGCTCAGGTGAGCGGCGATCAGTTTGCCGTGGAAACGGCCATTCTCGATGAAGATTTCATTCGTCCGCGAGCCGGCGACGATCACTCCCGCGACGTAGATTCCCGGAATATTCGACTCCAGGTTCTCCGGATCGCAGACGGGACGAAGCTGTTCTGTAGCCAGTTCGATACCCACGCTACGGAGAAAATCGTAGTCGGGATGATACCCGGTGAGCGCGAATACAAAGTCGTTTTTCAGGCGAAGCGAGCCGGATGGAGTTCGCACGACAACGCAGTCGACGGCGATCTCCTGCACCGTGGTGTTGAAGTGCGCGGTGATTTCACCAGCCCGGATACGGTTCTCGATGTCGGGACGCACCCAATACTTCACGTGCGGGTGCATCTGCGATCCGCGATGGACGAGCGTGACCCGCGCCCCGTGCCGCCACAAATCCAAAGCCGCTTCGGCCGCTGAATTCTTGCCGCCAATCACCACGACATCGGCGTCGAAATAAGGATGCGGTTCGCGATAGTAATGGAAAACCTTGTCCAGGTCCTCGCCCGGAATATTAATTTGGTTGGCAAGATCGTAGTAGCCAGTAGCAAGCACGATCTTGCGCGCACGGTAGTCGTGGATGGCGTCGTGCCGGTTGGTTGTGGTGACACGAAAATCACCGTCTTCACCGGTAATGGTCTTCACCCATTCATACTGACGGATGTTCAAGTGATAGTGTTCGGCGACGCGGCGATAATATTCGAGCGCTTCGAGACGAGTAGGTTTTGCCAGTGATGTGGTGAAAGGAATATCGCCAATCTCGAGCAGCTCCGGCGTGGTAAAGAACACCATGTTGTTCGGATAGTGATAGATGGAATTGACGAGGCATCCCTTGTCGATGACAAGGGCCTTGAAGCCGGCCTTCTGAGCCTCGATGGCGCAGGCCACGCCGGTGGGGCCAGCGCCCACCACCAATACGTCCGCCGCGGAGTCGGGCTGCGCCAGCGCCTGAGTGCGGGGCAGAGTCTCCGGGATCTGTTCGACGGACAATAGTGTCGGAGTCTTCATCGCGTGGGATGGAAACGGCAATTTTAGCAGGTGCGGCACGAGCGCGGCGCGCCCGGCTCCTACTTCTTCAGAACTTCTTCACGCAAACCGAAACTCCATCGCGAATGGGCAAAATGGTCGTAAACAGGTTCTTCGATTCGTAGATCAGTTTGTTGAATTCGAGGATGGCTTTGGTGGTGGCGTCGGGATTGGGCTTGCCGACCTTGCCGCTCCAGAGAACGTTGTCGGCGACAAAGAGGCCGCCACTTTTCAGCCGCGGGAGCGCTAAACGAAAGACGCGCGGGTAGTCGATCTTATCAACGTCGTTAAAAATGATGTCGTATTGTTCCTTCTCCTCCGAAAGGAATTCGAGCGCATCGCCCACGCGAACCGTGATGCGCTGGCTGACGCCGGCACGATCGAAGTAACGGCGGGCCCTGTCGGCACGCTTGGGATCGCCGTCGGTGTAGATGACGCGTCCGCCTTCGCCCACCGCGCGCGCCCACCAGATGGTGGAATAGCCGATGGCCGAACCCATTTCGAAGATCTTCTTCGCTCCGCTGATGGTGGCCAGTTGATAAAGCACGCGAGCGACGGCGGGGCCGACGATGGCCACATCGTTCTTGCTGGCGTCAGCTTCCATCTCGGCGAGAACTTCGTCGCGCGGCGGCAACATCGCGTACATGTAGTCCTCGACTTCAGGGACTGTAATTCCTCCCATGCGCCAGTCAGGGATTATGGTTTGATCGGACATGTTGCTCCTTGTGATCCAGAATTGTCAGCTGCGGGGCGCCTCTGCAAAGTCCACATTATCGCGAGGTCTTGTCAGTCTGGCTCCGTCGAGATAACCTCGATCTCCCCATCTCCTGCCCACCTATACATAACCTTCAGTACAGCTCCTCGCGACAGTTCGTCATAAACATGCTTGTCAACGATGCGGAACCTTTCCCCAAACCGCTGTTGCCTGTGTTGCTCCGCTTGCACAACTTCGCTCCGATATGTTTCAGGAATGCCATCGAAGGAACTGATCCTGTAGAAAACGCGGTATTCTCCTGAATTTCTGCGCCAAGGCTCTATCGTCACTTCTGTTTCTTCATCGTTGGTGTAGGTACTTTGCGTACCGCTGAAGGTCACAAACTGCTTATTGACGATGAGGGCGGTAGTCGTACGCGCAGTTTTACGTTCCATGACACCTTGATCGAAACGCCTTGTGACGCGACAGCCGAACCAGACCGCGAGGCAGGCCAGTAGCAGGACGACAAGGGACGCGATCAGTCGCTTCAAAATCATTTCATGGATAAGAAACCGTCTTTTTTACGAAATCGTCTGCCCTGGCGTCATCTCCAGCACCTTCACGTCCGGCACCAGTTTCTGCAACCCGGCAGGCGTTCCCGTCAGCTGCGGAAACGTCCCAAAGTGCATAGGGATGACAGTTTCCGGCTGCAGCAGCTTGCAGGCATAGGCGGCCTCGCGCGGCGACATGGTGAAATGGTCGCCGATAGGCAGCATGCAAATCTTCGGCGCGTAGAGATCGCGAATGATAGCCATGTCACTAAAGACATTCGTGTCGCCCGCGTGGTAGAGCTTGACTCCGTTGGAGAACTCGAGCACGTAGCCGCAGGCTTCACCGCCATAGACGATTTCGTCGCCATCCTGAATACCGCAGGAATGCACCGCATGAACCATGGTGATCTTCACCTCGGCGACGGTTTGCGTGCCGCCCTTGTTCATGGGTGCGATCTGTTTGACGCCTTTCTTCTGCAGCCACAAACAGAGCTCATAGATACCGACAGCGATCGGATTGAGTTTCTTGCCCACGTCGACCGCGTCTCCGATGTGATCGCCGTGTCCGTGGGTGCAGAGCAGCACGTCGGCCTTCTTCACGTTCTTCTCACTCCCCGGGCACATGGGATTACCGCCAATCCACGGATCGATGTAGAGGGTTTTCCCTTCCGGCGTCTGGATTCGGAAGGTAGAGTGACCGAGCCACGTTAGTTGAATTCCTTTAAGATTCACAAAGCACTCCTCAGGTAAAGCTGCGAACTAGAATTCTAGTGACGTGGAGAAAAGCGCGCAACGAGTGACCACAGTCCGCGGAAATACTGGTTTGATTTAAACCATTCCGGTTGCGCCCAAACTCGTGTATAAGATGGTGCTCAATGTCCGAACTCAAAGTGTTGCTCTCACGCGAAGCCATTGCCAAGCGCGTCGCCGAACTGGGAAAAGAAATTGCGCGCGATTTTGATGGCCAATCGATTATTCTGGTCGGCGTTCTTAAAGGCGCAGCCATTTTTCTGAGCGATCTAGCTCGTCAGATTCCTCTTGACGCTACCTTCGACTTTATCGGGGTTTCGAGCTACGGCAACCGCCCCACGGTCAAAGAAGATCCAGCGGGCCACGCGGCGTGGGATTCGCTGGGCGAAGTCCGTTTGACCAAAGACATGGATAGTTCGATGACGGACCGGAACGTAATTCTGGTTGAGGACATCCTCGACACCGGGCTGACACTGAACTACATTTCGAAGTTGGTGCTAGCGCATCGGCCGAAGTCGCTGCGCATTGCGGCCCTGCTGGACAAGCCTTCACGCCGTAAGCAACCGATCCAGGCGCAATACATCGGCTTCACGATTCCCGATGCCTATGTGGTCGGCTACGGCCTGGATTATGCGGAACGCTACCGCAACCTGCCGGATATCTGCGTGCTGGAAAGCCTTTAGCATTTACGATTGGCAATGTGTAATTTGCAGTTGGAAGACCTTCGCCTTCGATTTTCAAATTGCCAATTGCAAATTAACCGGCTGCTATGATGAACCTTGTGAAAACGACCGCCACGCCAACTTTGCGCGCTTCCGAGGTGGACCCCCTCCTGCTGGAAGTGGCCGACGTGGTGAATACCACGCTCGACCTGGAAACCACGCTGCGGCGCGTGGCGGAACTGGTACGCAAGGTCATTGACTACGAAATTTTCGCGATCCTGTTGCTCAATGAGCAGCGTCAGGAATTGTACGTCCGCTTCCATGTGGGATATCCGCGGGAAGTCGCCGACCGCGTGCGCGTGAAAGTAGGCCAGGGCGTTACCGGACGCGCCGCGCAGACCCGCCAAGCAGTACTGGTCGCAGACGCGACACAAGAGGATTTCTACATCGAGGCTCTCCCCAACGTTCACTCGGAACTGGCCGTACCGCTGATCGTCAAGAACCGGGTCATTGGCGTGATCGACCTGGAGGCACGCGAAAAAGGTTACTTCACCGAGGAGCACAAACGCCTGCTGACGCTGATCGCGTCGCGCATGGCGGTGGGCATCGAGAACGCGCGGCTGCACACTCGCACAACGCGCCAGGCGCGCACCCTGCTTCTGCTGAACGAAATTGCGCGCGAACTCACGTCGATTTTGAACCTGGACCAACTGCTCAAGCGCGTCGCCGAGTTGCTTAATCGACTAATCGAGTACCAGATGTTCAGCATTCTTCTGGTGGATCAGACGGGAGAAAAACTCCAGCACCGGTTCTCGCAGCGCTTCGAGGAAAGATTGCATCTGAAGCACGATATTCCGATGGGTCGCGGCGTGGTGGGATACGCGGCACAGGCCAAGGAAGCGGTCCTGGTGCCCGACGTCGCCAAGAGTGACCGCTACATCGCAACCAATCCGGAGACGCGCTCGGAGCTGGCGGTTCCGCTGATCTACCAGGAGAAAGTAATCGGGGTGCTCGATCTGGAGCACACGCGCCGCGGCTATTTTACCGAGGATCACAAGCGCACCCTAACCACGCTCGCGGCACAGCTTGCCATCGCCATTGAAAATGCGCGATTGTATGAGCAGATTGCGCGCCAGGAGCAGCGGCTGGAGCGCGATCTGGCGCTGGCTCGAGAACTGCAGTTTCGCTTGCTGCCGCATTCCCTTCCGAAGATGCAGCATCTCGATGTCGAGGCGAAGTTTGTTCCCGCCCGTGCCATTGGCGGCGATCTCTACGACTTCGTTCCGTATTCGCTGTCGCGGCTGGGGATCGCGATTGGAGACGTAAGCGGCAAAGGTGCTCCGGCCGCCATTTATGCCGCGCTGGTCAGCGGCATTTTACGTTCCCATGCGCCGATTGAACCGGGCCCGGCGGAGATGCTGTCGGCGGTGAATCTGTCGCTCGCGGAACGGAGGATTGCCGCACAGTTTGTGTCGATCATCTATGCGGTGTGGGATGACGAGAAACGGACGCTGCTGGTGGCCAATTCAGGCTTGCCTCGGCCCATCCATTTTCATGACGGCAAGATTGAGTTTATTGAAGCGACCGGACTGCCGCTCGGACTATTCGACGAAGCGGATTACGACGAATTCAGTTTCAAGGCCAAGCCGGGCGATCTGTTCGTGTTCTACAGCGACGGTATTCTTGACGCGCGCAACCGGCACGGCCAATCGTTTGGGCCGGAGCGAGTGGAGACGATCGTCGCCGGCTGCGCCACCAAGTCGGCGGACTGCGTGGTGAACGAAATCTTCAAGGCCGTGACCGAGCATGCTGCCGGCGTCGATACCTTCGACGACCAGACAGTGGTCGCCATCAAAGTGAAGGCCGGTCCGCTTTCTGGCAAACGCAAGTGAAGCGCGCGCGCGAATCGCAAGCGTTACGCCTACCCGCGTTTGCGTATCATGGCGCGGCTTCGGGGACACGCGCCAAGGAACTCTACTGCGAGACCGTCGCGCTTGAAGGCCTTGCCGCGCGCTACGGAACTCCGCTGTACGTCTATTCCGCCGCAATGATCCGCGCGCGAGTGGCGGCATTCGTTCGCGCTTTTCAGTCCATTCCTCACACGCTGTGCTATTCGGTCAAAGCCAATTCGACGCTGGCAATTCTGCGCCTGCTGGCCGGCGAAGGGACCGGCTTCGACGTGGTTTCTGGCGGGGAACTCCAACGAGTTCTTCGCGTAAACCAGAAGGCCGCGGGCGAGGTTGTGTTCTCCGGCGTGGGCAAGACTGCGGCGGAGATCGAACTCGCGTTGCGCTCGGGGATATTGCTGTTCAACGTTGAGAGCGCTTCGGAATTGAACCTGCTTTCCGCAACCGCGATACGGTTGAGGAAACGAGCGGCGATGGCGGTGCGGGTCAATCCGGACGTGCCAGCAAGAACTCACCCGTATATTTCGACCGGACTGCATCAGCACAAATTCGGCGTGCCGATTTCCGAGGCGCGGGAGCTCTACGCGCAGGCCGCGAAGCAACCTTATCTGAAAGTGGCTGGAGTGAGCGTTCACATCGGGTCGCAGATTACCGACGTAGGCTCGTTTCAAGCGGCGCTCGAGCGCGTGGCCGAACTGGTTCGCGCACTGCGCCAGCAGGGCCATAACATTCGCTACATCGACGCTGGCGGTGGATTGGGAATTTCGTACGAGGGCGCGCAGGAAAGCTTTGAAAAACAGATTGCGGCGTACGCGCGCGCGGTGCTCAATCCGTTGCGCGGATTGAAGCTACATTTGCTGCTCGAACCGGGACGCTCCATCGTGGGGCCGGCGGGAGTGTTGCTGACGCGCGTCCTCTATCGGAAAACGAATAATCACAAGCGCTTTCTGATTGTGGATGCGGCGATGAATGATCTGCTGCGTCCTTCTCTGTACGGTGCATATCACGAGATTGTTCCGGTAAGCCGCGAAGCGCGCGAGACAGAGATTACCGATGTAGTCGGCCCCATCTGCGAGACTGGCGATTTCTTTGCGCGTGACAGAAAACTTCCTTTCGTCAGCGAGGGCGATCTTTTGGCGATCCTCGACGTGGGCGCCTACGGATCAGTTCTGGGATCGAACTACAATACGCGCGGCCGCGCGGCCGAAGTGCTGGTGGATGGCGCGAAGGCGCGAATCATTCGTCGACGCGAGAGCGTGCTGGATCAATTTAGGTTGGAAAAGTTCTGACGCAGCATCGTGTTTGCCGAGCTGCGCTCGGCATGCACGGGCGAGGGCGCCCGTCCCCACAGGAGCGTCCCCACAAGCTGGCTACAGCGATTCCAAAAAGTTCGTCACTGCTCGCAGCACCGGTTCGGGTTGCTGGATGAACAGCGCGTGTCCCAGGTTGCGGAACTTCACATGCGTGTGATGCGGCAGCAAGCGCGTGGCGAGTGCAACGTCCGCGTCCGACATTAGGCCACCTAATTCCTGGCTGGCTTGCAGAAGTAGGGTTGGACAAGCAATCCCGCGCAACACCGCCTCGCCGTCCCAGCCTTCGAGCGACGATCCATCGAGCGTCATGTTGTAGGTGTCAGGGTCAGCCTGCTGCACGCAGCGCGCCCATGAAAGCAGATAGGCCTCATCGTTGCCGGGCAGTTCGCGAATGGTAGCAGACTCATCGGTGCCTGGAATCGGCAGCACAATTTTGCCGATGCCGTTAGCGATCTGCTCGACTGAGCCGCCTGCGCGCGCCAGATCGCGCAGTCCCGAGAACAGTGCGGTGTACATCGGGTTTCGAAGATGCCGAACGGTGATCATGTTGTCGCCGAGAATCATGGCGCGCACCAGTTCCGGATGATGAGAAGCGACCCACATGGCCAACATGCCGCCGAGCGAATGTCCGAAGAGAACGGCGGGAGTGGAAACACGCTCGCGCAGAAGGCAGGCGATGTCTTCAGCGTACTGCGGCCCGTGGTATCCCCGAGCGACGCGAGAGGACTTGCCGTGACCGCGAAGGTCAGGCGCGAAGATATGCCAGCGCAGGCTCAGCGCGGGAATCACCGGCAGAAACACCTGCCAGCGCCGCCCGAGGCCATGCAACAGCACCAGCGGCGGCCCATGGGCAGGGCCTTCGGCATAGTTCAATTGACCTTCGCCGGTGTCAAAGGTGTGCTCGACGAGGCCTGGATGATTTTCGCTCACAATACTCATTGTCTCGCACCGGCTTTAGCGTTCTCCCCATTTGAGTTTGGTGGCGAGCACTTCGAAAAATGTTTTCTGAAAACGCAACAGTCTGGCCGGATGCTCCGCCTTAACGCAGCGCACGATATCGCCGTCTCGCGCTGGCATGCCGATCTGACCATCGAAACTCAGATAGGCTTCCTCTTTCCCGGTCTTGACGTGGATTTCGATTTCGACCGTATCGCGCACTACCACCGGACGGTGCGTTAATCCGTGGGGCGAGACCGGGGTGACGACGAAGGCATCCACATCCGGGTTGAGAATCGGCCCTCCCGCTCCGAGAGAATACGCCGTGGAACCGGTCGGTGTGGCGATGATCAGCGCATCGGCTCGGTAGCTGGAAACGAACTCCGTGTCCACGAAAAGCTCGAAGTGATTCAAACGCGCGATGGCGCTTTTGCTCACCACCACCTCGTTCAGAGCGGCGTGCGTGGCCAGCGTCTGGTCGCCTCGGATCAGCGTGCCACTCAGCATGGATCGGATGTCCACGATGTAACGCTTCTTCTCGATCGCCTCCAGGGAGGGATACAGATCGGTCAGCGCAAGCTCCGTCATAAACCCGAGCGTGCCAAGGTTGACTCCGAGGATCAGCGTTCCAGCTTTCGCAACCGCGCGCGTCGCCGACAGCAGCGTGCCGTCGCCGCCGAGCACCAGAGCCAGATACGGCGACCGCTGGGATAACTCCCTTCGCGGCATCACGTCCGCCCCGGGGAAATAAGCGGCGCTTTCCTTGTCCATTACCACCGCGTAATTGTGCTGCTGCAGCCATTTTTCGAGTGCGGGCAATACTTCGCGCAGCTCCGGACGGCCCGGCTTGGAAATGATGGCGACGGTTTTCTGGCGGGTTGGGCTTCGGGGAGACTTGGACATGTCTTCAGGCGTCTCTTCTGACTCTGCTTCTGACATCGGACTTCCGATTGTACAGAATCACTCGACGGCAGGCCGCGAAAACTCTGCGTGGAGCAGAAATTCACGATTGCCTTCGCCGCCACCACCGAGGATTGGAGACTCGATCCAGTCAGTGTGCGCGCATCCGAGTTCCAAGAGCGCCGCTTCAACTCTGGTCACGGCCGCTCGCTGTGCCGATTCGTCGCGCACGATTCCGCCTTTACCCACCAGTTCCCTGCCCGCCTCGAACTGGGGTTTCACCAGCACCACAATCTGGCGATTCTGGCCCGGAGCCGAGTTGGCGAAAGACCTGGCGCAAGAGGAAGCGGCGCGAATCACGGCCGGCAGCAGCAGCGTGGCTGAGATGAAGGAAACATCCATGGCAATGAAGTCAATCGGTTCGCCAATGTCGCCGGGCTCGAGGTAGCGGGCGTTGGTTTTCTCTAGAAGCCGAATGCGCGGATCGTTGCGCAAGCCGAAATCCATCTGACCATACCCGGTGTCCACGGCAATTACCTTGGCGGCGCCGTGCTGCAGCATACAATCGCTGAAGCCTCCGGTGGAAGCGCCGACGTCGAGACAGACCTTGCCGTGGAGGTCGATTCGCCAGTGCTCGAGCGCCTTCTCCAACTTGAGCCCGCCCCGGCTGACGTAACGGAGATCCTCGCCCAGCAGGCGCAACACCGACGTTGAGCCCGAGTCGATCAATGCACCCGCCTTCTCGATCTTCTGCTCGTTGACGAGAACTTTTCCAGCGAGGATCAGGGCCTGCGCCCGTTCGCGCGACGGCGTCAGCCCTCGATCCACCAGCAACTTATCGAGACGTGTTTTCACTGCGATTAGATCTTAGCGGAGAATCAATACAGCAAGCACCCGATGCAGTGCAGAATGTTGAACGCGTTGGCTTAACAGAAGGTTACAAGAGTAAGTTCCTAGTTTTCCACAAACTTTTCCTCCATGGTGTTGAAAAGTGTGGAAGAGAATCGGGTCATCGCGTGATCGGGTCATCGGGTGATCGAAAAGCAAGATCGAAATTCAAAAACGGAGCAGTTTCGCGCCTCGGATGACCCGATGGCCCGATGAGCCGATGATGTCAGCCCGCGACTTCTTCCAGAGTCTTCTCGTCGATGTCGAAGTTCGCATGCACGCTCTGCACATCTTCGTTATCTTCGAGCGCTTCCATCAGGCGGATCATTTGCGCCGCCTGCTGTCCTTCGAGCTTGATGTACGTATCCGGAACCATGCTCACGCTTGAGGAGATCGGGGTAATGCCGGCCTTTTTCACAGCATCCAACACGGTTTCGTAGGCGGAAGTATCGGTCAGAATTTCCCAGTTCTCGCCTTCATCCTTTAGATCCTCACCGCCCGCCTCCAGAATGATGTTCATCAGGTCGTCTTCCTTGGCCGCGGATTTCGGAATGATGATGTCCCCCTTCTTGTGGAACATATACGCAACCGCGCCCGCTGCGGCCATGTTGCCATTGTTCTTCCCGAACACGTGCCGGATTTCGCTCACCGTACGATTGCGGTTGTCGGTAGAAATCTCCGCCAGCAAAGCCACGCCGCCCGGGCCGTATCCCTCCAGCACAAATTCTTCATAAGTCAGGCCCGGCAGCTCGCCGGTGCCGCGCTGGATGGCGCGCTTGATGTTGTCGGCGGGCATGTTCTCGGCCTTTGCCGCCACGATGGCCGTCCGCAGGCGCGGGTTCATGTCGGGGTCGCCGCCCGACTTGGCCGCCATCGCGATTTCCTTGATGAGACGAGTGAAGATCTTGCCGCGCTTGGCGTCAAGTGCGCCCTTCTTGTGCTTGATGGTTGCCCATTTCGAATGGCCGGACATAGCTCTACCTCGTCTCTATAGAACGTAAATGGCGCTGATTCTCGGAATTACGGATCCGCCCGCGGAGGAAATCACAGATCAGCCTCGACGTAAACACGTTCAGGCGAAGGGAGATTATAGCACGGGCCAGATGCCATCTCTGCTCGTACCGGCGGCGGATATTGTCCTCGTTCCCCGCTACGCCGAAGTCTAACCGTTTACCGGTGGTGTTCAAGGTAATACAGCGCTCCAAACGCGAGAGCCAAAGCAGCAGCAGGAAATGCCAATGGTCGCGCGCTTCGCAAAGGCCGCCTCCAATCCGCCGTTGCCAGAAAAAGTAAAATCATAGGCACCAGCGCCACGATTGACAGCTGAAAGATATGTGCCGCCGCGCCTTCGTCCGGTTGGGGCGGCTGAGTGTACCCGCTAAGCACCGCAAGCAACGCTACGAGAGACAGCACGATTAGGATTTTGCCGCTAACCCGGTTGATTTGCTGCTCATGCATGGCGTGACTTCCCTTCCGGCTTGTTGCCGCCAATTCAGTCTGCGCGATCTTCACTAGCTTCTCCTGATCCACACGAACCGCCTGGCATCGCGTCCATAATGCCACGGATTTGCGCCGGACGCGACACTCCCTAGATTTCAAACTGACCCGCTACCCACCGGTGGTGCAAGGGCGCAGTCCGACATACGACTCATCTGCGGCGTTGCGTCATCAGCAAGGTAACGCCGGGTAGGCAAGGCATGATGTACCCTTGTCGGGAATCTGCCATGGCCGCGAACGCTCTCGATCGCCAACTCACCGAACTCGAAGCCTGCCGCTATCGCTTCGGACGCCACGAAGCACCTCGCGTTGTGAAGTTACTGAATCGGCTCGCCGCCGTGCGCGTTCCCGATCCTTCCTCGCTGATCCGCTTCCATGAACCGCTGCTTTTCCTGCGCGCCTTTCCTCAAGGGCCAGCCGTGGTTCGCCTCACCGAGCGCATTCTGAATGGTTTCCGCAAGAAAGTGGAAGCATTACGCCAAGCCGGCGCCGATATGGACTACTTCGAGCCCATCGAAGTCTCCGGAATCGCCGGCACACAGATGGAAGACACGCTCAGCTTCGATGTTGCGAGCTGGCTAGTCAAGCGTATGCCTGGCCAAGTCGAGATCGCCTGGGAAAACTACGAACCCGGACGAGAGTTGGGCAACACCGGCCCGCGTTTCATTCCCTTGCTTGAAGACGACGCGTATGTCGAGGCCGACACGCCTTGGCGAAGATGGCTGGAAGCGGCTGCGCGGAAGAAGAGCGCTCCCGCGTGGCTGATTGAATGCTTTGGACGGTTGCCGCTCCCGGCGCAACAAAAAGCCGAGTTGTACGAATCTTTGCGCGTCCCCCTGCGTTGGAATCTTAAGAACTCCGCCATCACGCGAACGCGAAACTGGAAGCCGGCTCGCAACATTTTCTACCATAACGAACCATTGATCAGCCGGAGCCAAGTGTCGCTAGCTGACGAACTGGAGCGGCGTCCACCGCAACTGACCAAGCTCTCGCGCAAGCAGGGTGAGCAGATCATCGACATGATCCGCGAGGTCATGCTGGTCCGCTACCGCGAACTTTACGGCACAACCCTGGCCGATCCGGGGTCGGTGGTGCGGGCCGATCTTGGGACACACGAAGCAAGCCGTGGAGTGACCATCTATCTCTGGAACCTGCCGCCTGACCGCCGTCTCCCGCTGCGAGCCTATGTCGCCGGCTTGACGCTGAAGAATGGGGTGCCCATCAACTACATCGAAGCCATCGCTCTCTGCGAGTGGATGGAGGTTGGCTTCAACACCTTCTACACGTTCCGCGGCGGTGAAGCGGGGTGGATCTACGCCCAAGTACTGCGCTGCCTGTGCCACCGTATGGGAACGACGTGTGTCTCGGTCTATCCGTATCAACTGGGCCACGAGAACGAGGAGGCGATTGAGTCGGGCGCGTTCTGGTTCTACCGCAAGCTCGGCTTCAGGCCGGGACGCGCCGATCTGCAAAGACTGGCGGAGCGCGAAGAGCAGAAAATCGCCGCCGATACTAAGTTAGGCAAAACCAAATACCGGACACCCGCGCGCACGCTGAAGCGGCTGGCGGCGGGGCATGTCTTCTACGAGTTGCCGGCAAGCGAAGTGGGGGCGTGGGATCGATTTTCAACGCGCAACATCGGATTGCGAGTCAACCGGCGGATGGCGCGCGATTTCGGCGGCGACGCCGGCCTCACGCGCGAGCAGTCGAGGCATGCGCTAGAGCGAGTGCTGGGCGTCAGCACGTTTTCGTGGACGTCGCTGGAGAAGGCAGCCTTCGAGAATTTTGCGCTGGTTCTAGCACAGGTGCCGGGATTGCACGCGTGGACACAAGAAGAAAAAAAAGCTCTGCTCCGAATCATCCGCGCCAAAGCCAAACCGGATGAAATGCTCTACCTGCGTCTTACGCAGCGGCACAGGCGGCTAAGGAGGGCGCTACTGTCGCTTGGGTCATAGTTAGTGAGTAAGGTTAGTGAGTGCCGTCGCGATTTTGGCTGCTGGTTTGTCTCGGTCAACGTTCAAAGACACACCCGCGTCATTCTTCCCACTTTGATAGGGCCGAACCGCCCGCCGCCCTTTGTTCATTCGCGGACACCCACCGGTGAAACCGGACACACAATTCGGCTCCCATCCACCTGCGAGATCCCGCAAACCGCTTCGTTCTCATAAAGTTGCATTCACGACACTTTGGCTTTCGAGTTGCGCTTCTTTCGATGTGGCCATATCGTCACCCAGAGGCCGACCATGACGACCCTGCTGCAGGACCTGCGATTCGCCCTTCGCCAGATGCGCCGTTCTCCCGGCTTTGCCCTCACCGCGGTGTTCACCCTGGCGCTGGGGATCACCGCCAATGTCATCGTTTTCGGCGTGCTTCAGGCATTGGTCCTGCGGCCAATCGACGTGCCTCATCCCGGGCAGGTGATGACGCTGGCGCACAGCAATCGGACCTATCCAATTTTTTCCTATCCGGAAGTGCGAGATGTCCGCGATGGAAATACGGTGTTTTCTGCTGTTGCCGCCATGAGCATATCGAACTTTGGCCTCGAGGCCAACGGCGCTACCCGGCCCGTCTGGGGAACCGAAGTGAGCGGGCAATACTTTGAGGTCGTCGGCATCAAGCCCTTCCTGGGGCGTCTGCTGCAGCGCGCCGATGACGATCATCCCGGAGCTTCACAGGCTGCGGTGCTTGCCTGGCCTGCCTGGAAGAGTGATTTTGGCGCGGATCCCAACATCGTGGGAAAGACGGTCCGCCTCAACAAGCTTCCGTACACGATCGTCGGCGTTACCCCGGAAGACTTCCGCGGCACCGAGAAAATGGGGACGACGGACATTTTCGTTCCGCTGGCGAATGAAGCATCGCTGGACGGAGCCGATTGGCTTGAGTCGCGGAGCGATCCGCGTGTCTATTCGATCGTGCGCATCAAGGACGGCGTTACCATGCCCCAGGTGCAGGCTGAACTGAATACGATTGCTGCCCGCATCAAGCGGCAGTATCCGAAAGACGAAGAGAAGCTGGCACTCAAGCTCACCCGTCCTGGCCTCATGGGCGAGTTTTTCGGTGCGCCGGCGCGCGCCTTTCTGGCTGGAATAATGGGGCTGGCCGGTATCGTGCTGCTCGCCGCCTGCGCCAACCTCGGTGGATTGTTCGCAGCGCATACGGCAGACCGCACGCGCGAGATTGCCATCCGCATGGCCATTGGGTCGAGCCGCTGGCGCATCGTCCGCCAGATCCTCGCCGAGGCGATCGTGATTGCGATTTTCGGGGGCGCCTGCGCCTGCGCTCTAGCATGGATCGCCCTCACCGGCCTGGCCAACTGGCACCCACCCACCGAATACCCACTGCGGTTCTTCGCCGTAACGCCCCAGCCATCATTGATCCTGACGGGGTTGCTCGTCTCGGTGCTCGCCGGCGTAGTGTTCGGCGTGATGCCACTGCGGCAGATATTCAAGACCGATCCCAATGACGCGATTAAGAGCGGCGGAAACCAATCCCCCGCAGGACGCCGCTGGGCGCTTCGCGATGTCCTGCTGGCCGCGCAGATCGCGCTCTGCTGCGTCACCGTCACGGCTGCCTTTGTTTCGCTGCGTGGCCTGGGCAAAGCAATGACGATGAATATGGGTATCAACCCGAAGCATGCTGTACTGGCGAAATTCGAGCTCAGCCAGGCTGGCTATTCGAACCAGGCCGCCGACCACTTCCAGCGCCAGTTGCTGGAAAGGGTATCGCACCTCCCGGGAGTGACAGCAGCAGCCTACGCGAATGCCACGCCCCTTTCACTGGATACGTCCGATTCCAATGTCTTCTCTCAACAAGCTACCGATTTCAAGCCCTCCAACAGAGCGTTTGATGCCTACGACTACTGGGTTTCACCCGGATACTTCGCTGCTGCTGAAACACCAGTGCTCGCGGGACGCGATGTAAGCTTTGCCGACACTGCGGAGACCCCGCCCGTTGCCGTGGTCAATCAGCAGTTCGCCCGGCGCCTCTTCCACTCCAATGACTCTCACCTCAGCGACGCCGTCGGCCGCTATTTCAAGAACAGCTCCGGCCAACCGATACAGATCGTGGGCATCGTGGCCGATGGAAAGTACTTTTCGCTTACCGAAGATCAGGAAGAGGCAGCCTTCTTCCCGATCTCGCAGGGACCAACTCCTCACACCTCGTTCATCGTTCGGATACGGCCAGATTCCTCCGACCTGGCCACGATCGATATGGCGGCCACCATTCGCAAACTAATCCGCGATCTCGACCCCGCCGTTCCTATCCGGGAATCGAGCCCCTGGAAGAATCAGCTTGGACTGACGTTCTTTATGTCCCAGGTGGCTACAGTCGCCCTCGGTCTCTTCGGCGCTTTTGGATTGCTGCTCTCGATCACCGGCACGTTCGGTCTTGCGTCTTATACCGTCAGCAAGCGGCTGCGCGAACTGAGCATTCGTGTCGCGCTCGGTGCGCAGGCGAAGCAGATTCTCTCGGCCGCGCTCGGCCGCATGCTCATCCTGCTGGCCAGCGGGTCCGTCGTTGGGATGCTGCTCGGTGTCGCCGCGAGCCGGGTACTTTCAGCGATCGTCTACCAGGCGTCGGCGCAGGATCCATTCGTGCTTGCTGCGGTTGCATTCACTGTGCTGATCACCGGATCGCTCGCCGTAGCCGGCCCAGTGCGACGCGCCCTGCACATCGATCCGGCAAACCTGCTCCGCGAAGAATAGTTTCCACTGGGTTATCTGTACGTATAATAATGTACGTACCTTGGTCTCTATCGCACAAAAAAGCGAAATGGATGGGGGCTCGCTTGCCGTTTTTGGGCGACTTTAAGCGCTCCCATTCAAGTCATTGATAATGCGCATTATTGCTCTGGTCACTGGCGTGGCGCGGTCGAAAACCTTCGTGCCAATTCTAACGGCAAAGACGGGGTCGCGCCCGCTTGCGAGCAAACGTACCGTGCCACCTCGTTGGCAATATTATTGATTTCGTCCAAGTCCATTCTCCGGAGCAGTCCCAGAACTAACGCGGCAGTGAATGAATCACCGGCACCCACGGTATCGACGACCTTCACTGGACGAGACAGGCAATCGGACCATCTCACTTCATCCTTGTCGTTTTGATAAAGCAGGCTGCCATTCGCCCCCCGTGTTAATGCAACAATCGCAGGCTGAACATCTGTGCCACCCGCTCAATCTGACACTCGATCGAACCGGTCAGGCTGAACATTTCCCCAACGGTCGGCAGTTCGTCATCGTTCAACTTCAGCACGTTAGCCAACTGAAGCGACTCTTCAATCGTGCCGCGCGAATAGAACCCCTGCCGAAGATTGATGTCAAAGACGCGCAGCGCGCCTGCCGATGTCGCCGCGACCAGTTGCTGAATTGCGTAGCGCGAGGGTTCGCTACGCTGGGCCAAGCTACCGAAACAGATTGCGTCCGCCGTGCTCGCCACCGCGAGTGCTTTACCCGTGGCAGCAAGGTAATCCCACGCCACATTTTCTTGAATCGTGAAGTGAGCCAGGCCATTGCCGGAGAGCTCGACCGTCGCGATCCCTGTCGGCGCGGTTTCATCCACTTGCACAGCGGTGTCCGGCAGGCCATCTCATGAAAGCGGCGAATGATTTCGCGTCCGTAATCATCATTCCCCACGCGCGTAATGACCTGAGCCTGCGAACCCAGTGCATGCGCGTGATACGCGAAGTTCGCTGGCGCTCCACCCAACTGTGGTCCAGTGAGAAGCAAGTCCCACAGCACTTCTCCGACGCCGACAACGCTAAGGTCCATTTGACCCTATTCGATGCCCAGTTGTTTCTGGATGTGCTCCAGCGGCACGCCCTTCGTTTCCGGAACCATCGTCTTCACCCAAATGAGTTGCAGAACCATCATGCCGGCGAAGAACGAGAACACGTAGCCGGGTGGAACGGCAGAGACCATCTTGGGGAAAAAAGTCGTCAGCACGGCGGCGAAGATCCAGTGCGTGAAGCTGCCGAGCGCCTGACCTTCGGCGCGCTGACGGTTGGGAAATATCTCGGAGATGAAAACCCAGATGACCGCTCCCTGACCGATTGCGTGTGCGGCGATGAAGGCAAAGACACAAATCGGCACGATGGCAAAATGCTCGGTGAAGAACGCCCAGGCAATCAGACCGAGCGAAGCGATGTACCCGAACGAGCCGATAAACAGAAGAGTCCGTCGGCCCGCCCGGTCAATGAGCCAAAGGCCGACAAACGTGAAGATGAGATTGGTGATGCCGATGCCGATGGATTGAAGCAGCGCAGCTCTCGCGCCCAGCCCGGTAAGTTCAAATATGCGCGGCGCGAAGTAGAGAATCGCATTGATGCCGGAGAGTTGGTTGAAGAAAGCAATGAGGATCGCAAGAAGGATAGGCTTGCGCAGACGACGCGTCCAGAAATGGGCTGACGACGCCTTTTCCGAGGACGCGGCCATAATTTCGTCCGCCTCGCCTTCGATCTCGGCGTTGGAGGCTTCGGGTTGGATGCGGTGCAGAACTTTCAGACCGCCCTCGCGGTCGCCCTTCCTGCCCAGAAGCCAACGCGGGCTCTCGGGAATGCCGAAGCAGAGCAAAGCGTAGAGAAGCGAGGGGAACGCGGCCACACCCAGCATCCAGCGCCAGGCATTCTCGCCGATGCCGGCGAGCAGCGCGTTGGATACGAAAGCGATGAGAATGCCAAAAACAATGTTGAACTGAAACATGCCGGCAAGCCGCCCCCGTTGCTTAGGCGGCGCGATCTCCGAGATATACAGCGGAGCCGCCACGGTGGAGATGCCGATGCCCAGGCCGCCGATGACACGCGCAACGATGAATAGGTAAACATTGGTTGCCAACCCTGACCCGACTGCGCCGACAAAGTAAAAGACGCCGATCCATAGCAGTGTGGCCTTGCGTCCGAAGCGGTCGGCGGGCCAGCCGCCAATCAGCGAGCCCACGACGGTGCCGTAGAGGGCGGAAGCCATGGCAATCCCGTGTTGTCCGGGACTCAGCCCCCAAAGCGACTGGATTGTTTTCTCCGCGCCGGAGATGACGACCGTGTCAAAACCGAAAAGAAACCCGGCGAGTGCGGAGGTGAGGGACCAGAAGAAGACGCGACCATTCATAGGTAGACAGAGAGATGGATGAAGTCGATGAGCGCACTTCACGATAAATGCATCGTGGACGCCGCGCAAATGTGAGGGCAGCGAACTTGAACCGCCTCGTTTGACCGTGTATAAAGACTTAAGACGCACGACACCGGGCGCAGTGTTGCGATTGGGACTGTCCCGCATGTGCCGTGCGGAGTTTGTGTCCCTCAAACGGTCTGTAAGATAGTGATTTTAAAGCGGAAGTGGTGGAACTGGCAGACACACCATCTTGAGGGGGTGGCGCCGAAAGGCGTGGGGGTTCAAATCCCCCCTTCCGCACCATCGTACTGATTCCTGCTTACGCTTGTTGCTGATGGAAGGTCGGAGTCTAAATCGGGCCGCGGCCCGGACGGAGTTTTTTTGCAATGACCATTCTGATTGTGGTAATTCACGTTATCGTTTGCTTTTTCCTGATTGCCGTCGTGTTGCTGCAGAGCGGGAAGAGTGGGGACTTGGCCGCGGCTTTCGGCGGTCAAGGTAGCCAGACAGCATTTGGGCCGCGGGGCGCGGCATCGGTTCTTTCCCGGGCGACGACCTGGTCCGCGATCATTTTTATGGTTACGTCGATCACGCTTTCGATCTTTGCGGCCCGGCGAACCGGACCCAACTCCGTGCTTTCGGGTGTGAAACAGACCCAGACAAAGTCGCAGCCGGCGACTCCGGCTCCGCAGAACCCTGCACCAACGCAGAAATAGAGATCAAGCGAACGGCAGATCCATCGCTCCGCTCGGGATGACAATTCTTTAGACTATCCCACCAGGAAGGGATTCTCTTCCCTTTCCTCTCCTATGGTTGTTCGCGGGCCATGTCCCGGAATCACGAGCGTGTCATCGGGAAGGGTCAAGACGCGGTCGTGCAATGAGCGCATGATTTTCTCGAACGATCCTCCGGGGAGGTCGGTGCGTCCGATGCTGCGGGCGAACAGGGTGTCGCCGGCGATCAGCAATTTTTCCGCGGGAAAATATAGGCAGACGCTGCCCTCGGTGTGTCCGGGAGTGTGGAGAACGTTTGCCGTTAAGGTACCCGTCTGCAGCGACTCGCCGTCTGCGATGCTCGCTTCGATGGCAACTTTGCCGGGCGCTGCCATACCGAGCCACGAAGCCTGCACGTCAAGCATCTTCAGCAGCGCGTAGTCATTCTGATTGAGCAGGATTGGCGCGCCAGTCAACGCGCGCAACTTCATGGCTCCGCCCACGTGATCGATGTGGGCATGGGTGATGACGATCTGTTTTACATCGAGCTTGTCCTGGCGGACGATGGCGAGGACGTCTTCAATGTCGTCGCCGGGATCGATGACCATCGCTTCGTGCGTGGTCTCATCGCCGATGATGGAGCAGTTGCATTGCAGCGGGCCGACGGGAAGGATCTTGTGGATCATCAGGTCATTTTCGCTCATTTTCACCCAGGGCGCGACACTTCACCACTTCGCTGGACCCGTCTCGCTCACCCGAGGTACCACCCCCCGAGTCGGTAGTGGCACCCCGCGACATTTGTGGTCAGAACTCCGGACGCAGTCAGATGGCACAGGAGGTGTAGGGGTCCTTCGACTCCGCAGAACGATCCGCTTCGCGAATCGTTCTGCTTCGCTCAGGATGACAGTGTAGATTTATGCTTCGGAACTAGCGGAATGCACCTACGATGCCGCCGCGACCTGCCCCGTCCTCTGATCGGAGCGGAAGCGCAGGAGCGCCGCGATATTTCCGGCGCGATCCAGTTCTTCGTGATCCTTGAGATAGAACAATTCGATGTCGCGACGGATGGCAATAGGGATGATGGCGTCGCAAACGTCGGTGAGTTCGCGAGTGGGGTGACCACACGCGACGCACGACGGCACCAGGTGGGCGTCGAGGTGGCCGCAGTGCGGACACTCGACAGCTCGAGCAGAATAGTTTTCGGTGAGAAAGATGCTCTGCACTTCCCCAGTCTCCAGTGCTTGCAGCACGCGGCGGAGGCCGGTGACCCCACGTCCGTTGGATTTGGCGAAGTCCAGCGCTTCGCTGGCTTTTTTGGAGCCTCGTTCCGTGATCCAGCGATTCATGACGGCTCCGGCGCGATCGCGAATCTCTTCGTTCGAGACGCTGGCAACGTCGGCTGAGAACCGGCCGATCAGGCGCTGCTTGACGTAAGGATGAAGGTGGGACTCGAACTCGGGCCAGTTGGCATCCTGGCAACCGACGATAAGCCGCTCCCAGATGCCCTTCTCGAAATCGGTCCGCAGTCGCTCGGAAACTGCCTTGAAATGCTGGAGCGCTTCCTCGGCCACGCGGCGCTCGGCATGGCCGCCTTCGTAGCCGTTATAGCCGTAGCTCGACGCACTACGCGAGAGCATATGGACAATCGCTCCTCGTTCGCGCAAGTCATCCAGGCGAAGATCAAAGAAGCGAGCGCGCTGGCGGTCGACCATGGCAACGCACAGCGCAGGTTGCGCTCCGAGCAAAGCTGCCAGCGGCTTCAAGTGAAACCGAGGTTGGAGATAAATGTGGGTGGCTACGAGATGCGGGGGCAGTTCGTACTCCTTCCAGAAATTCTGAGCGGAGCAGCCAAAGACTGCTCTTCCCCGGGCACTGCCGCGCAGGTTCGTGGCCAGATCGAGGACGCGGTCGAGGTCGGCATGAAGGGATCCGTTCTTGCTTTGAGCGGCAGCACTTTTCAGGGCCTGCTTAACGACATCTTTGGCGACGATTGCCTCACGGCGATGGGAACGATCCTGCGGAGGATCGGGTTGAAAGTAAAAACTCAGGGCGCACGCCCCTTTGGTTTCGTCCGCTTGAAAAGCCGCCAATTCACGGATTTCGTCCCGGGTCATCATCTCGACGCTCCTTAAAAATACTGAGATGCTGGTACTGAGCAGGATGTTTAGTTCGAGTTTTAGCTTCGATGCTTAGCTTCGATGCTTGACCAGGAGTTCATGGTGGAACTCGCTGGCGATGGAAGGCGCACTGCGAACGCAGTCGCGCGCCCGCTGCACGGACTCGCGCACGGCCTCCGTATGCCGCCCGGTGATGGCGGCGATTTCGCCGAGGGAGAAACCCTCGATCCCGTAGAGGAGAAAAGCTTCGCGGTCGGTGCGGTCGGCGCCGCGGAGTGCGGCTTGCACCAGGGCAATCACTTCGTCAGAGTAGGCGGCTTGTTCGGGAGTGGACACGCGGCGATCGGGGATTGAGCTTTCGCGCGTCCAACCTTCATCGGCTTGGTGGAATTGCAGCGCGGCTTCGTCGGATGCCTGCACATTTTGCCGGCGGCGACTGTCTTCCAAATGGATAGGAGCCTCCAGTTCATGAAGCCGCGCCGTCATCTCGTTCATCGCTTGCAGCGCAAGTTGGTAGAGCCAAGGCTCAAGCGACAGTTTTTCCGGACGATCGTGGTCGCCGAGAGCTCGGGCGATGACCTCGTTCACGACCTCCGGGGTGGAGAGGCCGTCCTCGGAACTGGGCATCTCCTCGTCGGCGCGGCGGAAATAGAGTTCGCGGTCCACGAAACGTTCGAGGCGGGAAAGATTGGCATTCACATAAGAGCCGATATCATCGGCGGAAATGGTGGGCAGCAGCACCGCCGCCAGCGTCTGCTCGAAGGGGACGCCGGGCTCGCGAGATTCCTGCGACCCTCCGCGCCAGCGACGCCATTTATGGCTGGAGCGCAGCAGTTCCTTATGCCGCCCGATCTGTTGGATGAGTTCGTCAAAGGCAGCCTTCGTGGCCGCGGTTGGGCTGGGGGCTTTCGCTTGGGCGGCAAGTTGCCCAGAGGGCAAGCGCAGATTCAAGGAGACGAGCATTCCCTCGCGCGCTGAGTTCTGCTCGATCACCGCTTTCAGATGGACCAGTTCGGGCCGGAAGACGTGAAGGCGCTTCTGGATTTTCTCGATCTGGTGGCTGATTTCTTTTTCGATGTCGGGAGTTTTATGAACCTTATAACTGACGTGAACGTTCATTTTCGCGCCTCGAACGCGGGGAAGAGCCCCGTCAAACTGCGGTCCCTACAAAACAATTGTACACCCGGTGGGAAGGGCGGAAACGACGTTTGCGGCGGCTCTGCCTTCCCTATTTCCCCGTCTATTTCACGTACACCGAATCCTTCGTTAACTCCTTTGGCATGTTGACTGGGAACGGCGGGAATTCGTGCGAGGCGCCTTTGAACAAGAAAACGGTAGCCTCGAAGCGCCGGGTGCCGTCGTGCACGGCGATCTGATGCGGCTTCTCGGAATAGCCCGACCAGAGAGACACGCCGGCGTAGGCGCCGTCCTTGCGCAGGATGAAGTAGGTCATGTCGATAAACTGGAGCTTGCTCATGTCGTTGTTGTAGTTGCGGACGATGCGTTTGAGGGCGTCCATGCCGGCTTCGAGCGGCGACATGCCCCGCCGCATGTTCTCGACGATGGTATGCGCTCCCGCGACCTTGATGTTCTCTTCTCCGCTGCCGGTAGCGCCGGCCGAGCCGACATCTTGATCGGTATAGCAACCGGCGCCGATGATCGGCGAGTCGCCGCAGCGTCCGGGAAGTTTGAAGGCGAGGCCGCTGGTGCTTGTGCAACCGGAGATCTCACCTTTGTCGTTGAGAGCGGAGCAATGGATGGTCCCCGTCGGTGGAGACAGAACACGCCGGATGGCGGCCAGTCGGAATTCCGGTTCGATGCCCAGCCGGGCGGCAGCGTCTTCGAGGCGGTGGATGCGTTCTTCCCATAATTCAGAATGAGGTTGGGATTGCGGTGCTGTCGTTGGTGATGTCGAAGGCAATGACGACGGCGGTTTCCAATTCGGGTCGGCGAGCCCCGGTCCCCACCAGTCGTTTGTCGAATGATTTTCTTTCCATAGCAGCCAGATTTTGCGCGACCGTTCGGTGAGCAGATTTTCACGCGGGAAACCCACGGCGACGGCGAATCGTTCCGCGCCTTCGCCAACCAGCATGACGTGGCCGGTGTGTTCAATGACGGCTTTCGAAACGAGCGAAACATTTTTGATGTTACGCACACCGCCGACCGACCCGGCGCGCCGCGTGGGGCCGTGCATACAGCAGGCATCGAGTTCGACCACGCCTTCTTCGTTGGGAAGCCCACCCAGTCCGACGCTATCGTCGTTCGGATCGTCTTCCGGGCCTTTTACAACACGGAGGGCAGCGTCAAGCGTGTCGCCGCCGCCTTTCAGGAAAGCGAAGGCATCGTCGAGGTAGTTAACGCCATTGTGGGCGCAGATGATGATCGGGCGCTTGTAGCTTGTCGCCGATTCCGTGGCGCGTGGAGTATCGCTCTTAGCTTTGTCCTGCGCGTTCAAATCTGGCGTATTCAAACCCGTGGCCAGCGATGCAGCAATTGCAGAACCCAAAAAACCCCGACGGCTTATCGACATGAACTCTCCGTGCTCGCGAAACGGCGAGAAGAATAACACGAGATCGATTTGTCGGTGGAGAGCCGGGCGTCCCCACCCGGCCACTCAGACTTCACGGGCGAGACGCTCGTTACTCCACCACCTGCAGCAGCCGAGCGACGCCTTCGCGAAAGTCGGCTGGTTCGGTGATCAGGCTGAGCACCAAGTGTCCTTCATTTGGAAAATCGTAGAAGTGGCCAGGATGGACACTCACGCTCGCCTTGCGCAACAAGCGAATGGCGAGATCTTCGTCGCTTCCAAGCACAGGCACGCGAAGCACCGCGTACCATCCGCCTTCGACTCGCAATCGCGTGCACGAAGGATGACTGACCAATTGGCCATCGAGCTCCGCTAGATTCGCGCGCAAGCGATCCAGCAAAATCGGCTGGACTTGCTTGCGCTGATCGAGCAGCACCGGCGCGGCAAGCTGGACGGGCGCGTTCAGGGAAAGAAAAGTATCGGCGATGATTTCGAGGCGCGCTCCCGCTTCGGCGACCATTTCCTTGGGGCCGCTGGTGGCCACCCAGGCTAGCTTCATCTGTGGGAGAGCCGAAATCTTTGAGACTCCGCTGAGAGTGAAGGTGAGCGCCTCGGCATTCGTCACGAAACTGGGACGCGCTGTACCGTCGTGCGAATAATCGAGAAACACTTCGTCCACGATCAGAGCCAGCTCGTAGTCAAGGCAGAAAGCGTTGAGCGCCGAGGTTTCCGCAGCGGAGACATAAGAGCCGGTCGGATTGTTGGGATGCACGAGAATAACCGCCCGCGAGCGGGCCGTCGCTGCTTTGTAGAGCGAATCGAAATCGACTTGCCAGCCGTGATCGTAGAGCAATGGGTACGGGACGACTTTCACGTCGGCAAGATCGGCGAGAAACTCGAACAGCGGGTAGCTCGGTTTTGGCACAAGGATTTCGTCGCCGGGATTGCAGAGCAGGCGGAAGACGTACGAATAGGCTTCGCTGGTGCTGGTGGTCAGAATCAGGCGCTCGGGATCGAGATCGAAAACCTCGTGCGACTCGCGATAGTAGCGGCACACGGCCTGGCGTGCTTCGAGCAGGCCCCGAGGCTGTGGATCGTAATGCATCGCTTCAGGATTCGCCAGCGCGGCGAGTACGATTTCAGAGTCGGGGCGAACACCAGCTTCCGTCGGGTTCGAGATAGTGAGATCCAGAATTTCCTGTCCCGAAGTGCGTGCTTCCTCGATCGCGCGCGTGAGAGCGTTCGGACTGAGCCGCCAGTTTGAGCGGTGCGAGAACATAGATTCCAGTTATGGCTAGTGTGATGTCCCGCAGTTCGTGGCAGGAATCCACACTGTCATCCTGAGCGAAGCGAAGGACCTATGAATTTGAATCCGCCCCAATGCATAGGTCTTTCGCTTCGCTCAAGATGACAACCCATACTGATGTTGCGAACAGCGGGGCACGACACTAGATCTTGATATCGCCGCATCGCTACTTCAAGAAAAATCCCAACTGCTCGGGAGCAGGCAGAGTTTTGGTGGTCCCATACTGACGTTGGGCTGCCTGCACGACAACGATTTTCGACTGTACCTCCGACGCCAGATTGTCGTAGCGAAGCAGAACGTTGTCCAGCCAGTAAGGATGGTTCTCGCGCGCCCAGCCTTCCGCGTACATCTTGCGCAGCTGCGTGATCGCGTCCCGCAGGCTCTCCAACCGCCCGTTGATGTCAACAATTTCATCGAGGTCATTTTGCGCCCGTGTCTTGTCGGTTTGATTCTGATAAGCGTCCCAGTAGTAGCGGCTGATTTCGGAGGTGAATTGGATCTTCAAGCCCAGCGTGTCCAAATGCCAGGCGGCAAGCAGCATGTCGTCGAGAGTTTCGGCGTGGAGGTGTGCCTTATCTCGATTGCGCAGGAGCGATTCAGCCGCATGTTCAGCGCTCACGCGGAGATCGTGGGCAGCAGGCAGTGCTTTGGCGGCCAAGTTGGCGCCGGATTCACTGAATGGATCGGACCAGAAGAGCTCGTTGCTCGCGTTGTCCAGTTTCAAGCCGCCGAGCAGCGCATTGGGGCGATCGAGATTCTCGATCACTTCAGCAAAGGTTCTGTCGTCACCAGTATTGCGGTAGAAGGCCCAGTCATAGCTGTTCTTGAAATCATCGATATTGGACTCGCCCGGCTGCCAACTGGCAACAGCACCGAAGACTAGAGCAGGCCAGGTCATATCGACGAGCGATTCACCATCGTCGTTCCAGGTTGTGTTGAGGGTGCCGATGGCCTCATGCTTTTGCCCGTCGCGGACAAAGTTTCGAATGTTCACGAACGCGCTGTCGAGGTCAGGCCAGATCGCGCCCCAGTTGCCTGCTCCGGGTGCGACGACGACGCGCAGGCCGGCATTGGTGTATGGGGTAATGATGTTCTCGTAGCTGGGCTTCGGATTGTACTCCCAGGGAACGGCGATCATGTCTTTAGGAAGAATGGTGAGCAATTCGGGATACTTGACCGCGATATCGCCCCAGAACATGAGCTGCTTGTGATAAGGCTGCATGATCTCGAAAACCTTCTGCAGGTGTTCGAGATAAACGCGGCCAAGGCCTTCCTGGGCGGCGAAAGCTTTCGTCTGGCCGAGGCCAAGTTCGAAAGTTTCATCGGCGCCGATGTGAAAGAACGGGCCGGGAAACAAGGGAACAACCTCACCGTAAATCTGGCGAATGAAATCGTAGGTTTTGGGATTAGTGGGGGTGAGTACGTGCCCGTGCGGCGTTTCCGCGAGGTCGGAATAGACTTCGTACTTCAGAAATTGATGAAGGTGTCCGAAAGCCTGCTGCTCGGGCAGGATGGTGATGTGGTACTTGCTCGCGTATTCGACCAGTTCCTTAATTTCGGCGGGAGTTAAGGCCGCTTCTTTAGCTGGAACAAGTGGCTGGGTCCGGAAGTCAAAAACGTTTTCCAAGTTGAACCCGAGCAGGTTGATCTTGTACTCGGCCAAGGTGCGGATCTGCATCTTTAAATAATCAAGCGTAGGGATGGGACCGCGGCTGATGTCGTCCGACACGCCCCGCCATTCCATGCTGGGCCAGTCGCGGATGACCAGCGCCGGAATCGCGAGCGTCTTTCCTACCGGACCCTCCGGACGCAGCAACTGGCGAAGCGTCTGCACGCCATAAAAAAGTCCTTGCGCGGTGCGACCGGCGACCAGCACTCCGGAGTCGGTTACACGGATCACATAACCTTGGTTCTCAAGATCGTGGTCGCCAAGCTCGTCGACGTTTACTCCCTGAGATTCGAGATAGGACCGTAAGCCGCGGTCGGTCAGGCGTCCGAGTGAGATGTGCCCCGTAGTTCTCGAAGCGGCAGTCACAAATTCGATCGCCGGCTTTATACCCGTGCGGTCGTGGATTTCTTTTTGCAGCGTTTCAGCCGCAGTCCGGTCTTCGGAATTGCCGATGAGGATGGTGGTCGATGGCTTGATCATCATCCGGCCTTCGGCCATACGCACCTCTTTCGGCGCCGGCAAAATCTTGAGCGCACGGATGGTGTCGCTGACCTGAGCGTGAGCGGCCAGCGGTAAACAGGCCAGGCAGGCCACAGAAATCCATCTTGTGATGTTCATGGCGTGGATGTTCATGGCGTGGGTGAACGCCGAGAGTAGCAAGTAAGATCGTACGGCGACAAGTTTGGAGAGGCCCACCTACTTCACAAAGGCCTCTTTGTTCACCACATACGGCATCTTGGTAATATCGCCGCCATAATTTCCTTCCAGCACGTCAATCAGTCCTTGCACGCAGCGTCCAGCCATCCCCTTATTGGGATCGGGAGACAGGCGCGTGATGCGCGCGGCGCTCGCGAAATGCGGCATGAGGCGGCAGCGGTCGGCGATTGCGGGATCTCGCAGCAGTGAATTGGCGGGCAGAGGTTCGGTTTCGTAAACGTCGAGAGCGGCACCGGCGATCCAGTTCTCACGCAAAGCGCGGGCCAGGGCTATCTCGTCCACCACCGGACCGCGCGATGTATTGATGATCATCGCCGTCGGCTTCATCATACGCAGCGTGGCTTCGTTGATCAGGTGATAGGTTGGCGTGGCGCTCTCGCCCTCGCGCAGCAGGGGAACGTGCAGGCTGATGTAATCCGCGGCGCTCAAGGCTTCGTGCAACGTGGTGTAACGAATTGTGGCTCTCTCGCGGCTGATACCGCGCTGGAAGCGTAGATCCTTCACCTCCTGTATGGCCCGGACGTAATCGTGGTTTTCATAGGCCGGATCAAAGCACAGGATGTTCATGTCGAATCCCGCGCACTTTTTGATGAAGGCGAGGCCGATGCGTCCGGTGCCGATGACGGCGACAGTCTTTCCCGTGACTTCGTCGCCCAGAAATGGAAGATAAGGATGCCAATAGCCCCAATGATTTTCGCGCGTCAGATGTTCGGCGGCCCACAATTTGCGGGCGAGCGCGCCCATCAGGAAGAAAGCGTACTCCGCCGTCGCTTCGTTCAGGACGTCGGCGGTATTGGTGAAGGGAATTTTGTACTTGTTGGCATCGGCGCGGTTGATGTTGTCAAAGCCGACGGCGAACTGTGCGACCACTTTGAGTGTGCCTTCTCCGGCAGCGAAGACCTCGGCATCGATCGGGTCGCGCAAGGTGGTAATCAGCCCATCCACGCCGAACCTCACCTTCTCGACGATCAAGCTTTTCGGTGGAGCTTCTGGCCGGGAATAGACTTCCAGGTCGTATCCCTTCTGGTCAAGAATGGTGAGGGCGTCTCCAATGTCGCAGGTGGCAAAAACGCGGATTCTCTGGCTCATGGGCCCGAACAGTGTACCGCGAATTGCCGGTGGCGAGCCGGGCGTCCTCGCCCGGCTGGGACGAGCGTCTACTGCTCGCGTCTTTCCGGGCGCGGAGCGGCGGACGCGGCCTGCGCATGATGTCGGACATCGGCGCCCAGCACCCAGAAAATGACGTCCTCGGAAATGTTAGTGGCGTGGTCCGCGACGCGTTCAAGATTGCGTGCCACCAGGAGCGCATCTAGAGCCTGCTGAGTCACTTGCGGCTCTTCGTTCATCTTTCGCACGAGCACGATAAAAGCCTCGTCGCGCATCCGGTCGACGACGTGATCCATTTCCAGTACCGCCTGCGCCAGTTCGGCCTTGCCCTCCACAAACGACTCCAGGGCGCGCCGCACCATGGCGCTGACGGCCGTGGCCATGCGCGCGATATCGACCGGCAAATCGACGGCCGGCAACTCAATCAAGTCCATCACACGCTCGGCGATGTTTACGGCCTGATCGCCCACGCGCTCGAGATCGGCATTGATCTTGGTGACCGCGAGAATGAAGCGGAGATCCGTGGCCGCCGGTTGCTGTGTGGCGAGGATGTCGAAAGCCAGTTCATCAATCTCGCGTTCGGCGGCATTGATGAGGCTCTCGTTTTCGAGGACAAGCTGGCATCGGGTGAGATCGCGTTCAGTGTATGCCTGGGTGGCGCGATCAACCGCCAGTTCCGCGAGACCGCCCATCCGGAGCAGTTTTTCCCGGAGTTCCTCCATCTGCTGTTGAAAGCGCGTGCGCATCATCCGAACCTGCCCGTGACGTAGTCTTCCGTCCGTTTGTCGGAAGGATTGGTGAAGATCTTCTCGGTTTTATCGAACTCGATCATTTTGCCCAGCAGGAAAAACCCGGTGAATTCCGCCACCCGGGCTGCCTGCTGCATATTATGCGTCACAATCACAATTGTGTATTGCTCTTTTAGTTGAAAAATCAGTTCTTCGATCTTGCCGGTGGAGATCGGGTCGAGCGCCGAGCAGGGCTCGTCCATGAGCAGAACTTCGGGTTGGACGGCCAAAGCGCGGGCGATGCACAGGCGCTGCTGCTGCCCGCCGGAGAGGCTGGCGCCGGACTTCTTGTGCAGAGAGTCTTTGACTTCGTCCCACAGGGCCGAGCTGTGCAGAGATTTGTGGACGACCTCATCGAGTTGCTTGCGATTGCGAAAGCCGTTCAGCTTCAGCCCGGCAGCCACGTTGTCGTAAATGGACATGGTCGGGAACGGATTCGGCTTTTGAAATACCATGCCAACGCGGCGGCGCAGTTGGGTGGCTGAGGTTCCGTTATAAACGCTGAGGTCGCCGATGTGCACCTTGCCCTCGACGCTCGCCTCGGGGATGGTTTCGTGCATGCGATTCAGACAGCGAATGAACGTGGATTTCCCGCAGCCCGAAGGGCCGATGAGTGCGGTCGCGTGGTTGGCGGCCACGATGATATTGATGTCGAACAACGCCTGCGTCTTGCCGTAAAACGCATTCAGGTGCTCGACCGTAATTCCGACGCCCATAGCTCCTTATGCTCCTGCCCTAAGCTCCTGATAATGTTCCGTGCCGTACCGCAATGCGAACCGCGGCCACCGCGCCTACGATGAGGATAATCAAAACCAGCGCGCCCGCCCATGCCTGCCGGTGCCATTCGTCGAAGGGCGAGATGGCGTAGGTGAAAATTTGCAGCGACAGGGCTGCCGTTGGCTGGTCCGACTTCCAATTCCAGAACTGATTTCCAAATGCGGTGAACAGCAGCGGCGCAGTTTCTCCGGCAACGCGGGCGAAGGCCAGCATGACGCCGGTGATGACGCCGGAGGTGGCCGTGCGCAGCGTAATCGATAGCGTGGTGCGCCAGCGGGAAACGCCCAAACCGTAAGCGGCTTCGCGGATGGCCTGCGGAACCAGGAGCAACATTTGCTCAGTGGTGCGTGCGATGGTCGGAATCATCATGATCGCGAGCGCGACGCCGCCGGCCAGCGCCGAGAAGTGTTTCTGGCGCATCACGACCAACCCATAGGCCACAATGCCGATCACGATGGAGGGCACACCGTTCAGGACATCGGAAACAAAGCGCACGATGTCGCCGTAGCGGTTTCGTCCGTACTCAGAGAGAAAGATGCCCGCGCCGATTCCGAGCGGCACTCCGAGCAGACTGGCGATGCCGAGAATGACCATCGACCCGACAATGGCGTTCGCCATGCCGCCGCCGGGTTCGCCCACCGGCTTCGGCGTCTGGGTCAGGAAGGCGATGTTGATCGAGCCGATGCCCTTATAGACAAGATAGGCAAAGATGGCGAAGAGCGGCAAAAGCACGAGGAGGACAGTGAGCACGGCGGCGCCGGTCATCGCGTGATCCATCACACGCCGCCGCAAGCTGACAGGCGGCATCAGGGCTGCTGCCGAATTGGAGTTCGCGTCAGGCATCTTATCTCAGGCCAGGCTTCTCGCCGGTTGGCCTCGAGTCACGCTCCACACCATGAGCCGTGCGAGCGCGTTAACCACAATCGTGACAAAGAACAGCGCCAGGCCAATTTCGATCAACGCTGAAAGGTACAGATCGCCGGTCGCTTCCGTGAATTCATTGGCGAGCACGCTGGCCATGGTGTATCCGGGAGCAAAGAGCGACTTGGCAATTTCGGGACGGTTGCCGATCACCATGGTAACCGCCATGGTTTCGCCGAGCGCGCGGCCCAGGCCCAAAATAATGGCGCCCACGATTCCCGCCCGCGCATTGCGCAGTACACCCACGCGGATCATTTCCCAGCGCGTTGCACCCAGCGCCAGCGCAGCTTCACGCTGATGCTGTGGAACCACGGTGAGCACTTCGCGGGTGATGGACGAGATGATCGGAATAATCATGATCGCCAGAATCACGCCCGCGGCCAGCATCCCGATGCCGTAGGGTGGTCCGCTGAACAGACCCGTCCAGCCCAGGGTCTTGGCAAGAAACGGCTGTACATATTCCCGCAGCACCGGCACAAGAACGAAAATTGCCCAAAGTCCATAGACCACGCTGGGAATGGCGGCCAACAGTTCAGTGGTAAAGGAAAGAATCCCGCGCAGTCGGATCGGACACATCTCGGTAATGAAAACAGCCACGCCGATGGACAGCGGCACAGCGATGACCAGCGCCAGCAGCGAGGACACGATCGTGCCAAACATGAACGGCAGCGCGCCGTACACATCCTCCACTGGATTCCAGTCCGATTGCGCAAAGAACTTCCAGCCAAACGCGTGCCAGGAGAGCTGTGAGCCCACCACCAGTTGGTAAACGATCAAGCCCAGCAGCGCGACTACCGCCAAACCACAAAGACGCATCGCCCAGCCAAAGGCAGCGTCCGGGATTTCGCTGACCTTGCCGTGCAACAGCGGCGTGGTTCTGGCTTCGACTTTCAGGGCGGCCTTCGATCCCCGCTCCGGTTCGGGAGCGTTGAAACGCGGCCGGGGCAGGGCTTGATTAGACATTCCGTGTTGAGGTTAGCAGAGCGTTGTTACAAATCGGTTAAAAAGTGGACCGGGAGGCATTATTCGGCAGTGGCCTAATTCTGTGGCGCCGAGTAGATATGCTTCGGGCTGCGAGCTGCGGGCATCCCGGTTTTCCAAGCTCGCGGCTCGAAGCTCGCAGCTGCTCTTGCGCGACGCTGCCCGGTTGTGAGAATACTGATCATTCACATTCGATCGTCACAGCCATGCCCACCTTTGCCGCCATCGACATCGGCTCGAATTCTGTTCGTCTTAAGATTTCGCGCCTGCACGCCGGGCGGCTGAAAGAAATCCATGAAGACCGCGAAGTCACTCGCTTGGGCGGAGGCGTCTTCAGTAGCGGACTGCTTGCGCCCGAGGCGATGACGCAAACGGTGCAGGTGTTGCGGCGTTTCCATCGGGCCATGCAGGAATGCGCCACGGATTCCGTGCGGGTGGTGGCCACCGCGGCGCTGCGCGACGCCCGCAATTCACGCGCATTTCTGGAGTGGGTGCGCTCCACGACCGGCTGGACGATCGAAATTATTTCCGGACTGGAAGAGGCTCGCCTGATTCACCTGGGCATTGTCTCCGCCAGTCGCCCGGGCGCCCGCAGCGTTCTGCTGGTGGATCTCGGCGGCGGCAGTTGCGAACTCACGCTTTCGCGCGACGGACAACTCCGCGATACGGTGAGCCTGCCGCTCGGAGCCGTGCGCCTGACCGGCGAATTCCTGCAGCACGATCCGCCGCGCAAGAGTGAACTGAAGCGGCTCTCTGAGTTTGTGGCGCGGGAAATTACGCGCATTCAACATCGGGTCAAGTCCGCGCGCGTAGGCGCCGTCATCGCCACCTCCGGAACTGCCGCCGCCCTGGTGAGCATCGGCAGGCACCTCGCGGACACTCGAAAGACTCGCCCGGCGACCTACGTTACGCGCGAAATGATGCGTCGCATCGCTAAACAGATCACGCGTCTGTCCTTGGAGCAGCGCGGGAAGGTTCCGGGCATCGGTCCGCGGCGCGCTGAAATTATTTGCGCCGGCGCGGTGGCCTATGCGGAATTGCTGGAGCGCTGCCATCTCCCCGGCTTTCGCTACTCGGCCCTGGGACTGCGTGATGGCATCCTGGCCCAAATGGCGGCGGACTACGATCGCAGCACAAGATCAGGCCGGGCGATTGAATCGGAACGGTGGGAGTCCATCAAACGCGCCGTGGAACATTACCGCGTCGACCTGCATCATGCCTTGCACGTGCGCGACTCGGCCTTGCTGCTGTTTTCCTCGTTAAAGTCGGTACACCAGCTTCCCCCGGAGTATCGCGAATGGCTTTCAGCGGCGGCCATGCTGTATGAGGTCGGCGACTACCTGAACCGCAACGGACACCACCGCCACACGTACTACATCATCGCCAACTCTGAAATTCTGGGATACACGCCCCAACAGCGGCGCATCATCGGGTCGATCGCGCGCTACCTCGGCAAGTCGCGTCCTACGCCCGGAGACGGCCCCATGAACGGCCTGAGCTCCGAGGAGCAGGAAAATGTGGAGAAAGCGTCGGTACTGCTTCGCATCGCGCGAGCTCTGAATATGGGAAGGAGCCAGTCGGTGGGGAAGGTTGGCGTTTCAGCGCGCAACGGAAGAGTCACGATGAAGCTGACTCCACGCGGCAAGGCCAGCGTGGACCTGGAGGTATGGTCGATAGAAAAAGACCGATCCTACTTCCGCGAAGTCTTCGGGCGCGAACTCTCCGTGGCCGCGGTGTGAAGGGTGCGCAGGATGCGGGGCGTGATGCACCAACTGAGCGACCCGGAATTGCGCCGCATCTCGACTTTGGCTACGGCCCCCTTCTTAAGCTCAACCACCGCTTCGCATCCACTGTCGCTGATTACGCGTCCGAGAAATTCGCGCAGGTTCGGATTGTGCCCCACCAGCAGTACCGAATCCTGGCGAGCGTACTTTTCCAGCATCTTCTGAAAATCCGAGAAGTTGGCCTGCGGACGCAGCGCGTTATCCATCACTAGCTTGCCTTCGTGCCCCATTTCGTTACCCACCAAAGCCGCGGTCTGCGTGGATCGTTTCAGCGGGCTGGAGACGATGATTTCCACCTGCACGCCGAGTGCGGCGAGGGCGCGTCCGATGTATCCGCATTGCTCGATGCCGTCTTTATCGAGGCCGCGCTTTTCGTCCTTCTTCGCCGTGCTCAACTGTTGCCCGGCACTGGCGTGGCGCAAAAAATAGAGAAACATTGCGGAGTGACTATTCCTTTCCCGTCATAGCTCGTGCTCGAGAGGATCGACGCGGGACAGCGGCAGGAATCTCCTCCAGCGTCTTTGTGCCTTCCGCAAGTCCAATGAGAAAATCCTGGGCACTGAAGGCAGCAGCGCCTCGCGGAGGTCGCTTGCTGCGTCCGCGCGGCGACTGCCAGGGGCGCAGGTAACGGCCGTCCTTTTGCAGAAATCTTGCTTTCACATTGTCAGCCAGGTAAGCGGCCAAAATCTCGTGCACCACGCGGTCGCGCAGCAGCGGGCTTTTGAGCGGGAACAGGACTTCCACGCGCTCGTGCAGATTGCGCGGCATCCAATCGGCGCTGCCCAAGTAGACTTCAGGCTCGCCGCCGTTCTCGAAATAGTAGATGCGGCTGTGCTCCAGGAACCGGCCCACGATGCTGCGCACGCGGATGCGGTCGCTGATGCCGCGAATCCCCGGCCGCAGCGAGCAAATGCCGCGTACAAGCAACTCAATGTCCACTCCTGCCTGCGAAGCGCGGTAGAGAGACTGAACAATATTCTCGTCGAGCAGCGAGTTGAACTTGGCGATTATGCGCGCCGGTCGCCCCATGCGCGCATGCTCGGCCTCCCGCTCAATCAGGCGCATGCACTTTTCCGCCAAATCCAGAGGCGCCACCAGCAGCGGCCCGTAGCTGGGGTTCTCAGCGTAGGCGGTCAGAAAACTGAAAACATCGTGAACCGCTTTGGTAATCTCCGGGTCCGCGGTGAGCAGGCTGAGATCGGTATAGATGCGGGCCGTGGTCGCGTTGTAGTTGCCCGTGCCCAGGTGCGCGTACTGGCGGTTTACGCCATCGGGATCGCGCCGCACCAGCAGCGAGAGCTTACAGTGTGTCTTCAGACCGACCAGCCCGTGGAAGACCTGCACCCCGGCATCTTCCAGATCGCGCGCCCAGCGGATGTTCGACGCTTCATCGAAGCGCGCTTTCAGTTCCACAACGGCGGTGACTTCCTTGTGCGCCGCGGCGGCCATCAGCGACGGAACAATCAGCGAATGCTCGCTCGTCCGGTAAAGCGTCTGCTTGATGGAGAGCACGCGCTCGTCTTCGGCGGCCGACTGAATGAAGGATAGGACAGCCTCGTAAGAATCGTAAGGGTGGTGCAGCAGAACGTCGTGGCGCCTCAGCTCTTCAAACAGATCGTGGGACTTCCCGGTCAGGCGCAACTCCCGCGGCACGTAGGTGTGAAACTTCAACTCCGGCCGCGCCGCCTCGTCGTAAATATTGAACAGCCGCGAGAGATTCACCGGACCGTTGACCGGGAAAATCTGCCACCGTTCAATTTCGAATACGGTGCCCAGGCGCTCGATGATCTCGGGGTCGGCCTCGGACTCAATCTCCATCCGCACCGCGTCTCCCTTGCGCCGGTTGTGCAATTCCGCGCGCACCGATTCCAGCAGGTTGCGCGATTCTTCTTCCTGCAGGTAGAGGTTGCTGTTGCGCGTGACCCGGAAAGCGGCGGAAGAAACGATGTCGTAGCCCTTATACATCCGCACCGCATGGTGAACGACCAGGTCGGCAAGAAAAATGAAATCGATGGTCCCCTGGGAAGGCAGTCGGACCAGCCGTGGTAGCGCCCGCGGAACGGTTACCACGCCGGTGTAGGTGAGCGACGAGCGACGCCGGCGGCGCAACAACAGGGCCACGCACAACGCCTTGTTGATTACGCGAGGAAATGGATGCGCCGGGTCCACCGTTACCGGAGTGAGCAGTGGATCGAGCTCCCGCTCGCAGTAGCCGTCCACGAACGCCAATCCCGCCTCGTCCAGTTCGTCGATGCCGAGGACGCGAATTCCCTGCTCCGCCAGTTCCGGCCGCAGGCGCTCATTCCAGCATGAGTACTGTTCTTCGACGAACTCGTGAGTGGCGTCTTTGATCAGTTCCCGCTCCTCCACCATGGTAAGACCGTCGGGAGTGGTCGAGTTGTGGCCGTCTTCAAGCTGTTGCAACAAGCCGCCGACCCGGACTTCAAAGAATTCGTCCAGATTGCTGGCCGAGATGGCCAGAAATTTCACGCGTTCCAGCAGCGGGTTGCGGAGGTCCCCCGCTTCTTCAAGCACGCGCCAATTAAACTTCAGCCACGATGCTTCGCGGTTCAGGAGTGTGGCGCGATTGCTCAGAGTTTGCCGAACCATATTTGTCGACTATTTCGTGGTAGATGGGGGTGTTTACGGCGACTATACGACCCGATTACGAGTTTTGTGCCGGGATAACCATCAGTTCCTTTACCCAGGAAACCTGCCTTGGGGCGCAGGAAAAGCATCCGCGCAACCAGGGCCCGGCGAGGCATCCGGCCCGAATAGTATACCAAGTTGGCTGCAAGCTACGCGCTTCGAGCTATGAGCAGGCCAGAGCCGGGATTCGTTCCCAGCCTTGTGGCGATTAGAAGGTGCCGAGCAAGTCAAAATGTGAGGTTGAGGCCGAGTTTCTCTGCGTCCCGTACCCGGCACACGCCAAGTGAAACACCTCCAACCCTGAGAAATTTTCCCTCCCTGAACTGCAATTCGATGCACACCCTCCGTTGCTACAAGCTTCGCGTGAGTTCGCTAAGTTGCTAAATGCGCAAGAGTTAGCGGCTTCTGGTGGGTCGGATGGAATGGAGCAACGGATGCTATTCCCATAATGTAAATAAAGTCGATTATAACGATAGGCTTTATGATATACATGGCCCAGAGGTCGCCCAGCAGCGATCTCCGATTGTGAAAACTTTCTGTTACTTCCCCGGAATGTCGATCGACTGAAAACTCAATAAGGAGAGGACTGCAGTTTATGAAATCCAGCAAGCAACTCTTTCTCGCTGTCCTGACGCTGGTGGCACTTTCAGCCGCCGCTTGGGCACAAACCTCGGACTCAGCCGCCCCGACTCCGAAAAAGAACCACAAGCCCGCAGCAATGGCGCCGGCGCCGCCAGCAATTACCGCAGCCGACGTTCAGGCTTTGAAAGACGCCCTCGCCGCCCAGCAGCAGCAAATCCAGCAACTGAACCAGCAACTGCAGCAGGCGCAGTCCGCCGTGGCCGACGCTGCCAGCAAGGCCGCCGCAGCCCAAACCCAGGCCAGCCAAGAGCAGCGGACGGTGAATGAGCTGAAGAGCGATCTGGCCGAACTCAAGACGGTGAACTACAGCGATTCGAACAATGCCGTATTGAAGAACGCGGTACTTTCATTGCAAGAACCCATTCCGAGTTCCACTTCGGAGCCAACACAGGTTTACAGCAAGCAAATGGAGAGCCCCATAACCCTCCGCTTCCGCGGGATCAACATCACTCCCGGCGGATATGCCGCCGGAGAATTTGTGCGCCGTTCGCGGGCTCTCGGTGCAGACGTATCCACTCCCTTTAACTCTTTAACCATGCCGGGCGCGTCGCAAAGCCAGCTCTCAGAATTTTTCGGCTCGGGCCGGCAGTCAAAAGCTACCGTTTTTGTGGAAGGCAAACTGAGTAATGTGGATCTGTCCAGCTATATCTCCACGGACTTCCTCTCCGCCGGTGTCACTTCCACTCCTACCTCGACCAATAGCTACACGCTTCGTCTCCGGCAAGCGTGGGCGCAGGCCAAATTTGACAATGGCTGGTCTTTCCTGGGCGGTCAGGCGTGGAGCTTGGTGACCGAGAATGGCAAGGGAATCTCACCGGACGACGACATGGGAAAAACCAACGATGCCCGTCCCAAAACGATTGATGCCTCGTACAACGTCGGCTTTGATTATTCGCGCCAATGGGGAATTCGCCTGACCAAGAGCTTTGACAAGGTTGCGTTCGCAATTGCGTTGGAAAATGCGCAAGGCACAGTGACCACCCACGGCAACGTCAACAATTACCTGTTCAGTCAGGCCGGCGCCAGCAACAGCTACAACACAACCACGACATACTCCTTCAACCCGGCGCCCGATATCATCGCTAAGGTCGCGTTCGATCCCGGCTTTGGACACTACGAGATATTTGGGCTTTACGATCGCTTCACCGATCGCGTGTTTCCTTGCGAAGACATAACCACAACCACCCCGTGCGGGACCGGCACGGGCCCGAATCCGTCGAATGCTTATAACTATTCCAAGAATGGCGGCGGCGTCGGTGCCAGCGCTCGCTGGCTCTTCGCCAAGCGCGTTACTTTTGGTCTGAAGGGCTTCGGCGGAAGCGGAATCGGACGCTATGCTCCCGGCGGCCTGCCGGATGCCACGATCAATCCCGACGGCACAGTTCGGTTGGTCAAGAACCTCCACGGAATCGGCACGCTGGAATTGAAGACCAAGCATGTCGATTTTTACAGCTACGGTGGAGTCGAGTACGCCGACCGCACCTGGAGCATCGATTCCATCACTACCAAGCCAGTCGGCTATGGCGCGCCAGGCTTCAATAACACGGGTTGCTATACAGAGACTGCGCCCGGGACGAGCACTTTTGTTTCCGGCCCCGTAGGTGGCTCATTGGCCAATTGCACGGCGGACACGCGCGCGCTGATCGAGGGAACCTTCGGCTTCTGGTACCGCTTTTACAGCGGGCCAAAGGGCAGGTTCCAGTATGGCACGCAATACTCCTACGTGACCCGTAATACCTGGGCGGGCGATGGCAGGCAACCGAACGGCGTGGACAACATGATCTTCACCTCGTTCCGCTACTACTTGCCGTAACCGCCAATGGTCCCGCGCCACCGTTTGACGCGGGACCACCTGGTTTAAGTAGACAAGGTTTTTCGCGGCCACCCAATCTTTCTGAGGGGCACTTTCCTGAGAGGTGTTCCCCCTCAGAAACACTGCCGGCCCGGTTTTGGCTACTCTCCTTTTCCGGGCCGGTGGTGCTGACTTAATGGATAGCCAGGATTTCGCGCCAGGATGTTCGACACGGTGCTCTAATCGCAGTGCTCTAATGGATCTGCTTGATGGCTGCTTTGACTTTCTCCGCCACGTTCGGGGGCAGCGGCGCGTAGCTGAGTTGGTTCGTCATCTTCTGGCCGTCGTTGACCATCCAGTCGAGGAAATCGGCGATGATCTTCCCTTTCTTCGGGTCCTTGGCCTGCTCCGGCACCAAAAGCCAAGTAAAGCTCGAAATCGGATACGCCGTCTTGCCCGGCGCGTTGGTTATGGACACGCGAAAATCTGCGGGCATTTTGGGCGCCGATGCCGCCGCTTCGGTTACACCGTCGAGCGAAGCTTTCACGAAATTGCCCGCGGAGTTCTTGACCGATCCGTAAGTGATTTTGTTCTCCACGGCATAAATCAGCTCAACATAGCCAATTGATCCTTGCAACTGCCGGATCTGTCCGGCAACGCCTTCGTTACCCTTTCCCCCTAAACCGACCGGCCATTTCACCGAGGTTCCCTTCCCTACCGTCGCTTCCCAATCCTTGCTGACCTTGGAGAGATAGTCGGTGAAGATGTAGGTTGTGCCGCTGCCGTCCGAACGGTGAACGACAATAATCGACTGGTTCGGGAAGTTCACGCCCGGGTTGACTTTGGTGAGTGCCGGATCATTCCAGTTCTGAATCCTTCCAAGAAAAATGCCGGCCAGAGCCTCCGGAGTGAACTTGATTTCTCCGCTGATGCCAGGAACGTTGTAGGCAGGAACGTCCGCGCCCAACACCGTGGGGATGTGCAGGATTTTCGTCTTAGCCTCCTTTAGTTGCTCATCGGTCATGGGACCGTCACTAGCGCCGAAATCAACCGTGCCGTTCAGCACTTGGCGGATGCCGCCGCCGCTGCCAATCGATTGGTAGTTGATCTGCACATCCGGGTGAAGCTTGTTGTATTCGCTGAACCATTTGGAATACATCGGATATGGAAAAGTGGCTCCTGCTCCGTTCAGTTGCGTCTGCCCCATGACCGGCAGCGCCAATGCAAGACCTGCCAACAGCAGCAAGATGCGATCTCTCAGACGTATCACTCGACGAGTCCTCCTCAGTTCTTAACTTAAGTATGCAATCTTCTTTTATGGGCAAAGTGTTAAGGGAAGGTTACAACAGGATGAATTTCTGATGAACCCACTTTGTTTTCCAAGCACTTAGCGAGCGTCGCATCAGGGAATCGCGTTTGCGATGCCGCAAACTTAGCCGGTTAAGAACGAGGCAAGCCGCGTCTCTACCATAAGGTTGTTAGCGGCTGCCATTCTTGTCGAGCCGCGCCAGTTCCCGGCCAAAAAGAGTGTTGTCGGGGAAGTCCCTTTGCAGGGCGAGCAGGAGCTCGCGAGCGCGGGGCAACTCTTTCTCGCGGACGTAGGCGATGGCCAGCAGGATGCGCGCAAATGGGGCCAGCAAGTAGCCTTCCGTCGCGGTGGTTTGCAACTCGGCAATGCCGCCGGCCTTGTCTCCCGACACACCTCCGAGGCGCACCAACCAACGCACGGGAGCGGACATCGATCCGATGATGTAACGGCTAACGCCGCCGGCCAGGTGAGCATCGTAGCAAGTCGGATCGGCGGCGAGCAGTTGCGCGGCCCACGCCGTCGCCTCCTTCGTGTAATGCAGCGACGCCAGATTGCGCTTTTCAATAAGCGCGGCGAAATCGGAGCGCAAGCCAGCGGCAAAGGTCATCGCCAGAAGCGCATCGCGGTCCCGGGCGTCGCCGCTCAGCCTGGACTTTGCCAAGGCTTCAGCGCGCGCGAGTTGCTGCTCGAAACGTGTGCGTTGTTGCGGGTCGGCGTCGTATTTCTTCCGCGCGCCGAAGACCGAGTCGTCCACATAAAACTGCGCTTCCAGCACGCCGAGGCGGTTGAATTCCGAAAACAAGACGCCAGCCGCCTCGCTCGCCGGCCCCATCGGATTTCCCGGGTTTAGCTTTTCCCACGACTCGAATTCTTTTTGTGCGCCGCTAAAATCCAGATTGTAGAGCCGGAGAAATCCGCGATCGAGTCCCGCCGAGGGCAGCTCGGCGACGGCCTGGGGAATACTGATCAGCAGCACGAGAGCGGCAACGACCAGGACTGCTTTCGCTCGACGCCCAAGCCGAGGTAAAGCATGAATGATGCGGCTTCCTGACATGTGCAAAATTAGATGCATATTTCCGGTGTTTTGGCGAAACTTCGAGCACAGATCCTCATCTTCTGGCAAACTGCTTGTCGGTGAGGATGCCTTTCTGTGAGCGATGCTGCTGTCAGGAATGACCTTCGTTATGCGCCCGGCGCGCCCGGAATCGCCCCCCGCTGGACCTCGAGCGCCAAGGCCGGCATAGGCACCGCGCTCAACCTCCACAGCCGGGTCTGGTTCACGCTCAGTCATGGCATTCTCAATGAAATCTATTTTCCCCGTGTGGACCATGCTTGCACTCGCGACCTCGGTCTGATCGTCACCGACGGCCGCCAGTTCTTCTCCGAAGAGAAACGCCATTGTACCTTCGAGATCGTTCCGATCGAACCCGGAGTACCTGCCTACGAGCTTACCAATACTCACATGGAAGGCCGATACCGGATCGAAAAGGAAGTGCTGACCGATCCGTGGCGAAACGTGGTGTTGCAGAAAGTTCGCTTTGTTCCGCTCCAGGGCAAACTGGGCGACTACCGCCTGTACGCACTGCTGGCGTCGCACCTGGCAAATATGGGATATGGCAATACCGCCTGGGTGGGCGATTACAAAGGGAAGCCGATGCTTTTTGCCCAGCGTGATCCCAGCGCGCTCGCCCTGGCCTGTTCCGCGCCGTGGCTGAAACGTTCCGTCGGATTTGCTGGCACGTCGGACGGCTGGCAAGACCTCTCGCGAAACTTCCAGATGACGTGGGAGTACGACCGCGCGGAAAATGGAAACGTCGCATTAACCGCTGAAATTGACCTGGCCGCCTGTAACGGCGAGTTCATCCTCGCCCTCGGCTTTGGTGCACTCTGGGCGGAAGCCGGTCAGCAAACTCTCTCTTCCCTGCTGAACGCTTATGAAATGACCCGCAAAGATTACATCTTTCACTGGCAGCACTGGCAGAAGACTTTGAAGAAGCTCGACGACAAACCGCGGGCAAAGGATTTGTACCGCGCCAGTGCGGTAGTTCTGCGTACGCACGAATCCAAAGACTTCATCGGCGGAATCATCGCCAGCCTCTCCATTCCCTGGGGTTTCAACAAGGGCGACGAAGATCTCGGCGGTTACCATTTGATCTGGCCGCGCGATCTGGTCGAGAGTGCCGGCGGATTGCTGGCCGCCGGCGCCGACGACGACGCTCTCCGCGTGTTGCATTACCTTGAGGCCACCCAGGAAGCCGACGGACATTGGGCGCAGAACATGTGGCTGGATGGGCGTCCCTACTGGAACGGTCTGCAGATGGATGAGACCGCCTTTCCGATTCTCCTGGTCGATTTGCTGCGCCGCGAATCGCCTCGCTGCTTCCAGCAGACCGATCGCTGGTGGCCGATGGTGCGCAAAGCAGCGGCCTTCATTGTGGCCAACGGCCCGGTTACACCGCAAGACCGCTGGGAAGAGGATGGCGGCTATTCGCCGTTCACGCTGGCGGCTGAAATTTCTGCCCTGCTGATTGCCGCCGATTTTGCGCAGTCGATGGGCAAGGCTGAACCCGCCGAATTTCTGCGCCAGATGGCCGACACCTGGAACGACAACGTCGAGCGCTGGACGTACGCGGTAAATAGCGATCTTGCCAGGCAGGTCGGGGTTGAAGGCTACTACGTGCGCGTCTCGCCCGCCGACGGGGACGGAGCCGCCTCGCCCCTGCAGGGATTTGTTGCCATCAAGAATCGGGCCACAAGTCCAGACGCGCCGGCCGTCGAGATCGTCAGTCCCGATGCGCTGGCTCTGGTGCGCTTCGGCTTGCGCGCTCCTGACGATCCCCGAATGCTGAATACGATCAAGGTCATCGATGGACTGCTCCGCGTTAAGCTTCCGCAGGGTCCGGGTTGGTACCGCTACACTCGCGACGGCTACGGTGAGCACGAGGACGGATCTCCCTTCGACGGCACCGGCGTTGGTCGCCCCTGGCCATTACTGGCGGGTGAACGGGCGCACTACGAACTGGCCGCCGGACGCGCCGCTTCCGCCGAGGCCTTATTAGGCGTGATGGAAAATTCGACCGGAGCGAGCCGCCTGATTCCCGAACAAGTATGGGACAAGACCGACATCCCGGAGCGCGAGCTGTTCGCGGGAAAAGGATCAGGGTCGGCGTGCCCGCTGGTGTGGGCTCACTCCGAATACATCAAACTGCGCCGGTCGTTGATCGACGGCAAGGTCTTCGATCAGCCTCCACAAACGGTGGAACGTTACTTGACGAAAAAGAAATCGGCGGAGTACTTCAATTGGCGCTTTAACAACAAGCCCCGCACCATGCCGTGCGGAAAGAAGCTGCGCCTTTTGTTGATAGAACCGGCGATGGTGCACTGGAGCTTTGATAACTGGCAGACTGCGCACGACAGCGACTCCGAGGAAAGTGGCTGGAATCTTCAGCACGTCGATCTGCCAACCGAAACTCTCCGCGCGAGCCGCCAGATCACGTTCACGTTCTTCTGGAAAAACGGCGCGCGCTGGGAAGGGCGGGACTACCAGGTGATCGTTGAGTAACTTGAAGCGCTCGCGGCTCGGAGCTCAAAGCTGCGGGCTACGAGAAATCTCATCTGAGAACTGGATCTCGATCTACGCTGCTAAACTTTCCGTACACACGAATTCGCCTCGAGGCACCATGCGCGTTTTTATCCCGTTTGTTATGGTCGTACTGATACTGGCAACGATAATGATGACCACCCTCGCAACATCGCAGACTCTAACCGCAGCCCAGGCAATTACTGACCCGAAACAGATCGCCTCCAAGCCCGATGCCCGGGTGGAAAAGAATCTTTCCATCGAAAAACTTTACATGACGCGCCAGGTAGGAGGCGCGACCTGGTCGCCGGATGGCAAGACCGTCGCCTTCGTCAGCAATCTGAGCGGCCGCAATAATCTTTGGCTGGTGCCCTCCGAAGGCGGATGGCCGATGCAACTCACGGTGAGCGATCAGCGCCAGACCCAACCAACATGGTCGCCGGACGGCAAGTGGATCGCCTTTATGTCCGATTACGACGGCGACGAGCAATGGGACATTTTTCTGGTGTCGCCGAAGACTGGACAGGTCAAGAACCTGACCAACACGCGCGAGATCGCGGAGGAGAGTCCCACATGGTCGCCCGATGGCCGGTATCTCGCCTACATGGTCAAGCCCAGGACGTCTTCTTTGTTCGAGATTGACGTTTACGATACGGTGCTGCGCGACGTAAAACACTTGACCAGCGGAACCGCCAAAGACCGCATGAACGTCGCGCCCATCTGGTCGACGGATGGGAAGTTCATCGTTTATACGCAGGAGCAGTCGAAAGGGACCGACTCGAATGTGTTTCTGGTCGAAGTTGAGAGCGCGCAAAGCACGCTGCTGACGCCGCATGATGGTGAACACCGTTACTCGGCAAACGACATTTCACCCGACGGCAAGAGCGTTCTGATCACGTCCAACGCTGGGGATGGCTATGACAACGTCGGCTTGCTCGAGATCGCACGCAAGAAGATCCGCTGGCTGACGAACGACAAGTGGGAAATCTCTGGTGAGAGTTTCTCTCCCGACGGCAAGTTTTTTACCTACAGCGCGAACGTAGATGGCAACACCGACATTTACCTCTTTGACGTCGCATCTGGAAAGGCGCGTGCCCTGACCCTTCCCAAAGGGGTCAACTACGCAGCGGGCAGAACGTCGCCTTTCACTCGCGATAATTCGCGGCTGCTTTATTACCACACCGGACCAACCGCTCCCGGTGACTTGTGGGTTTACAACCTCGCCGATGGCAAGTCGCATCAACTCACACACTCGCTGGTGGGCGGCGTGCGAGCGGAGGACATGGTCGAACCTCAACTGGTGCGTTATCCGAGCAAAGACGGCAAGTGGACGATCTCTGCGTTTGTCTATGTGCCTTGCAACTTGCCGCGCAATGGCGAGCATCCCGCGATCGTCTTGGTTCACGGCGGTCCGACGGCGCAGACGATGAACAACTTCAATCGTTTCGTGCAGTACATGGCCAACCAGGGCTACATTGTGATCGCGCCCAACTATCGCGGGTCGACTGGGTACGGAAAAGAATTCCAGCAAGCGAATCTTTTCGATATGGGCGGCGGCGATTTGCAGGATGTGCTCGCGGCCGCTGACTGGATCAAACAGACAGGCTACGTCGATCCGAAGAAACTCATTTTGATGGGCGGCAGCTTTGGTGGCTACTTGACAATGATGGGCGTCACCAAGGCTCCCGAGTTGTGGGCGGCGGGCGTTCCGATTGTGCCTTTTGTGAACTGGTTCACCGAGATTCAGAATGAGGATCCCGTGCTGCAGCAGTCGGACCTTGCGACCATGGGCGATCTCGTGAAAAACAAGGCGCTCTACGAAGATCGGTCGCCTATCAATTTTATCGATCAGATCAAGGCGCCGTTGTATCTGTTGGCGGGCGGCAACGATCCTCGCTGCCCTAAGGAAGAAGCGCAGCAGGTAGTCGATGCAGTCAAGAGACGCGGCGGCGTGGTCGAATACAAAGTCTATGAGAACGAAGGCCACGGCTTCGCTCGCGTTGAAAATCAGATCGACGCCTACAAGCGCGTGGCTGACTTTCTGAAAGCTCACGTTCCGCCAGCGGATTGCAGCTGCTCGCTGAATGAGTAGAGTAGTGCTCAGTTCCCGGTTCTCAGTCGACTCTGAAAGCGAGCCACTGATCGCAGCGGTGAACCCCTGCGCCACCCAAAACCAAGCGCAATGCAAAGTCCGCAATCGCTAGGGATGCGCCCGTTGTGTGTGGCGCTTCTTCGCCGCTTCCAGGCGCAACATCACCATGTAGAGGACGATCGCGACGTTGATAGCAAGGATCAGAAGCCGAATCCAGTCTGGCCGGCGCAAGAGATCGGCTACCTCGAATGGGATGTAGAGAGAGCCCGAGGCGATGGCGATCCACTCCGCCCACGGGCGGACGTACCACAATCCGTAGGCCTCGACGAAGCGAAGGCTTACGTAGACGGCCGCCACCACGGCGATCTTCCACAGGCGCATGTCGCTTACCCGGTACACCAGGTCGATAAAGACGCCAACAAAGTGGGCATGGGGATTGACGTGGAGAAACTCCAGCAAGCTTTCCGCCAGTCCCCAGATATCTTTGTGGCGAAAGCGGAAGACGCCGAGGCCGGCGAGAAAGACGACGATCCCTTTCAAAAACTCCCAGGCGGCAACGGTGCGCACGCCTTTGATGTGTCCGGGATCGCCGATTTTGGGATGCGGGATTCTGGGATGCATTTTGAATTAGGGAACCGGGCTCAAATTGCTTGACGAACGCCGGCGCGCAACTCCTCGACGATCTCCAGAGCGGCTTTGTGGGCGGCGTCACTCTGGGTGACGTCGAACGAGATCGCGCCGACGCGGGCGTGACCGCCTCCACCATAGCGCTCGCAGAGCCGGGCGAGATTGATGGCCGGCTCGCGTTTCGACCACGGGTTCGATCCGACCGAAACCTTTACCCGGAACGAACTCTTGCTCAAGCCGACGCTGTAGACCGAGTCGGGATGCAGGTAGTACGGAACGAACTTGTTGTAGCCTTCGAGGTCGAGGTCGGTGATATCGAAGAAAATCGTGCCGTCTTTTTCTACCGCGCGCTGCCGCAGAATCTCGATGGAACGCCGGTGGCGTTCGAGCAGCGGCGGCAGGACGGCGGCTACGAATGGCTCCTCGAGAATTTTGGTGAGCGGGTTGTACGCGAGCAACGGAATCACGCTCTTAACGAAGTTGCGATCAGTGGAGGCTTCGATGGCCATGGTCAGCTTCATGGCTGGGGCTTGCATTTCTACCGCCGACTTTGCGTCTACGTACATGGCGCCGTCGACGATATCGGTCCAGTACACCAGCTCCGAGACCGGGCCGGGATCGAAGCCGAAGTGTTCTTTCGCGATCATCGCAATGAAACTTGTACAGGACTTGAATGCCGGGTCGTAGAACTTGCGGTTGCTCTGGTCCTGCTCGAAGTGGGCGGCATCGGCCGGGGAAAGAAAAGCGCTTTCGTGGTGATCGAACCACCAGGTGATTTTGGGCGAACTGGAATACTTGAAATCGACGATGGCATTCTCGTCGCCGTCGAACTGCTTCTCGTCAAAAAGAGAGCCGGCACGATGCAGCAGGCCGGAGTACACGAAGTCCACATCGCTGCGGATTCGTTCCCGGTAGAAACGGGAGAACAGGGCGGCCGAGGAAGCGCCGTCAAAACACTTGTCGTGATAAAAGACCCGCATTCGCACAATGAGTTCCCCTACCCGTTTCTCTTTTTCATGGCGTGAAGTGAAAAACAAATAGAGTTGCTGGTTTGGAGAGTTATGTCAAGGCTGATCTTGGGCGGGGAGGCCTGCCCGTTATCACTTCCTCCGGCGCCGTAACTTAAGGACGAAACTAACCACTCCGTTCTGGTCGCGCAGCGCCACGATCGAAATGGTCCGCGTTATGTTGTACTCCACCTGGATGATCTGCTGGTTAGAAACCGAAACGTTAGTGCTGTAAGTGAGGGTGATATTGCTGGCCACTTGCTGCTCGACGGTGACCTGCGGGCCGCGAACCACGTTGGTTTCACTGGCCAGTCCCTGGGGATCGACCTTGACGCGGCTAGCTCCGAAGAGGCGCTGGAGACGGCTGTTGACGGTGCTGTTGAGAGCCTGATTGATCAGCAGGTTGGAGGCGTCTCCGCCAAATCCAAAGGATGATCCGCTCGACGCCGCGGCCGCCGACTCTTCCCGCGTGCGGCCCAAAGCCAGCAACGCGATGACGTCGCCTTCGGGAAGCTGCGGCTCGGACTGCCAGGTGACTTTCAAGCCATTGGCAACGCTGGCGTCACCGCGGAATTGCACCGTGATGTCGTAATCGCGCACACGGGTGGTCGCCTGCAGATCGATGATGGGCTGCGTCCGGGCCGGATTTGCGAAGGTAACATCGCCGCGCTCGAGCTTGTACTTGGTCCCGTTGAAAGAAATTTCTCCTTCCAGTACTTCCGCCCTTCCCAGAATAGCCGGGCGCTCGGCGGTGCCGCGTACCCTGAGGTCGGCATTCCCAGAAAGCCTGGCAATGGCGGTTTGCATCTGTAGTTCCGGAGTTGTCGTGACATGAACATCGAGCTTCAGGCGGCTCTGCAGACTATCGGTCTGCGTCAGGACGATCCCCTGCCTGCTCTTCTCGATATAGGCACTGAAGTCAAATCCTGGAGTGACGGCCAGCTTGGTGACCACCACGTTACCGCTCAGCAAAGCGGAATTCGTACTGCCGGTCAGCCGGAGGTCCGCGTCGGCGGTGGAACTTACACCCGGGGGATAACGCAGGCGAACTCCATGCGCAGTGGCACCAAAATCGAGTTGGAGCACGCCACTCTGGTAAGTCGCGGAGCCGGTCAGGGCCACGGCGCCGCCGCCGGTGGCGCCGCTGAGGCTCTCGATCTGAAAGCGGTTGCGATCGAATAGCAAGACGCCATTCAGGTCGCTGAGGCCGCTGGGAAAATCGTTGTGACTGACAAAGGTGTTCTTCACTTCCAGCCGTCCTTGCAGCACGGGCTGCGCAAGCGTGCCGCCGGCGTTGAGGCTTACTCCCACGGTGCCGCGCGCCAGAATCTTGGGGTAGAGAGACTGAAAGAGCGCCATATTGACCGAGCCGTCGAGCCGGAGGTCGAGCTCTTGCGCGCCGCTCAGGTGCGCCCGGCCGTGAACGGTGAAATCGGTTCCACTCCCTGTAAGGTGGAGGCTTTCGACCAGCAGGGCCTGATCGGCAACCTCGAAGCGGACCGCACCGACACTCTGTACCTGCACGCGGTCGACCTCGACGCTGAAAGACTGGAGCTCGGCTACCGCTTTCAACTCGCGTGGAGTGCGCAAGGGACCGCGAACCTGGAGCGTTCCCTCCGAAGAAGAATGTCCCGTGATCTTTCCCGGCAGATAAATGCGGAGCAGCGAATCGGCATCCAGATGATGGAATGCCAGGTTGAGATCGGCATTAAAGTCGTGTTCTAACGCGACCGTCCCCGCGATAGTCAAGTCCGCCTTATCGAAGTCCGAGTGCGCCTTGAGGTCGAGCAGCCGTCCCTCGGTGACCGCGTCGACGTAGAAATCTCCAACGCGCTCCTTGTCCATCGCGAGGTCCTTGAGATGGACGTGCGCTTCGATCGAAGGCAACTCGGGAGTGCCGCTGGCTCGCAGCGTGAAATCGGCGACGCCATCCGCCGAAAATCTGCTGGTCTGCAAACGCGGAAAGCGGGCGAGATCGAGGTTGCGTCCAAAAAGATTCAGGCGAAATGCATTCTTCGACGACTCGTTGGTCGACGTACCGCCGTTCGACGTACCGACGATCGAGGTGCTGACGGCGGCGCTGCCGGAGATTGGAGCACCGTAAACACTGGCGTCGATGTTGTTGAACTGAAGTTCGCCACCGGCGAGGCGGAGGTCGCTCTTCACCAACGGAACGATCACTCCGTAGGCCATGCCATTGTGCAGTTCGAGGTGTCCATCCCCGTGGGGATCGTAGCGCGTGCCCGAAACCGTGGCCGATAGATCCAGAGTGCCGGCGAAAGGCTGCGTGAGTCCGGCGATTTTTGCTAGCTCGGCCACGTTGGCGTTGCGTAGGTCAAAATGCAGAGTGAAGGGACCGCCCTCCAGGAGTATGCCTCCGGTCAGTTCGGCACTCGTTTCGAAGTGGGCCGTGGTGTGACCATGAATGATGGACCCGTTGTGTGCGGCAAAGTGATTGCTGGAATACTGTACGGCGGTGGCGAGTGCGTCCCAGTGAATCGTTCGGGAGGAGATTCCTTGGGTAGCGGGCAAGATGGTGTCAAAATCGTAGACTTCGAGATTTCCGTTGACGGAGATTTCAGAGAGTTTGCCGCTGGCGTTGCCGGCTAGACTTGCCCACCCGTGAACCGTGAGGGGCAATTCCCGGTATCCGTAGGCCGCTTCGAGCAGCGGAGTCCACTCCCTCAGGTTGTGGCTGGTGAACGAGAATTGCAGCGATGAAGTCGCGGCCAGATTGCCAGTGGCGGTGATTTCGGAGGCCGGCGTTGTCAGCTTCAGCTGGGTCACTTCCAATTCGTCGCGCGACCCGAGATAGATGCCATCAATCTTACCGCGCACCGGGATCTCGCTCGGGGCCGGATTTAAGGGCGGCGCAATCCCCAGGTTCAGGCGCGCCTCGGCGTCCCGAATCGAGCCTACCCAGAGCACCTCGACATTGCCGCTCGCGTTGCCGGAAAGGGCGAGGCGATCTAGCGGCAGCTTTTGGGAGCTCAGCATTTCCAAGGCTGGAAGTAGCGGGAAGCCGGCCAACTGCAGGCGCACCGAGCCACGCTGCAGGCTTCCCGGCGGGATTCGTCCGATCCCATGGCGACGCCCAGCGGCGGACGACGGTTCGGGAGGATTTGGGAGGGAACTCTGCCAGTTCGTTACATCGGCGTCCCCCGTTAGATCGCCACCGAGCAGGTTTGCCTTGATCGCGGAAACGTGAAAGCGATCCGGGGTAACGGAGAATCCTGCCGCGATGCGGCCATTGCGCATCGACAGCTTCCCGTTCGACCATTCGATGTCTTTGGCTTGCACGGTTCCCTGGGTGGCAAAATTCTGCAGGCTCCAGGAACCTTTGCCCTCGAACTGGGCGGTACCTTTCCGAACTTGCACCTGCCGTGTCACGGACGCGAGTTCGCCGAGATCCGCGACACCATGATAATCACCGTTCACCTGTGGGTTGTGAAAGTCCAGCAGGCGACCCGCTAAATGGATTTCAGATTTTCCGGAGGCCACCGTCAAACTGACGATGTCGGCGCGTCCGCGGGCCAGAACCAAGGAAGCATCGGCCCGCCAAACAAACGACGGGTAGTCCTGCACGCGCGTGGCGATGCGTCCAGCAACCACATGGGCTTCGTATCGCCGGCGCAGCAGAGAGTAGTTCAAGAGCAGCGCCAGGTCGCGGGCGGAAAATTCGAATGGCACTTTCTTGTCTTGCCACAGGAGTTCGCCCCCCTGTACCTCAATGTGCGAAACCGCCAGCGAGATGAGTTGCTCCACGGGTCCCTGGCTTCCGGAAAGGCTCGCTTGCGGCACGGGAGCGTTGGTGGCGCCGTCGGAATAGTCAATGATGTGGACAACGGGATGCTCGAGGACCAGAGAATGTAACCCGACGCTGGTGCTGATGAGCGAAATGATCTTCATTTCCGCTTGCAGCCGGTCGACATGCAGAAATGGGGCTTGGTCCGGAGCTTCGCGGCCGTGGATGGTCAGGTCGCGAGCGTCCA